>Ga0157369_10000032_pt1 | contig 202272 bp, 163 predicted proteins | sample C25metaG_FD_113461 | JGI IMG/M metagenome (GOLD analysis project Ga0157369, IMG submission 113461) | Corn rhizosphere microbial communities from Kellogg Biological Station, Michigan, USA - C2-5 metaG | ecosystem: Host-associated > Plants > Roots > Rhizosphere > Soil | place: USA: Michigan... | reverse complement strand
TCGCGCGCGACGCGCGTGACTTCGGAGGCGAAGCCGCGCAGCTGGTCGACCATCGTGTTGATGGCTTCCTTCAGCTGCAGGATTTCGCCGCGCACGTCGACCGTGATCTTGCGCGACAGGTCGCCGTTGGCGACCGCGATCGTCACCTCGGCGATGTTGCGCACCTGCGCGGTCAGGTTGTTCGCCATCTGGTTGACCGAGTCGGTCAGGTCCTTCCAGACGCCAGAAACGCCCTTGGCTTTCGCCTGGCCGCCGAGCAGGCCGGCGGTGCCGACTTCGAGCGCGACGCGCGTGACTTCCGAGCTGAACTCCTTCATCTGCTCGATCATGCGATTGACGATGTTCGCCGAACGCTGGAACTCGCCGAGCAGCGGACGGCCGTCCGCTTCGAGTGGAACGGTGCGCGTCAGGTCGCCCTTGGCGACGCCGGCCATCGCTTCGGTCATCGTCTCGACCGGACGCACAAGGTCGTCGATCAGGCCGTTGATCGACTGTTCCATGTCGGACCATGCGCCCTGGCGATTAGTTGGTGCGAGGCGATGCCGGGTTTGTCCCATGCGCCCGACTTTCTCGCCGACCAGCGCAAGATCATGCGCGAGGCGGCGATTGTGTCCGACGATCGCGTTGAACGATTCGGCGAGCTTGCCGTTGACGCCTTGCCAATGCCGCGGCAACTGCACCGAAAAATCGCCGTCACCGACAGCGACCATCGCGGCGAGCAGTTGCTCGAGCGGGCCGATTGCCTCGGGTGCCTTTTTTGCGGCACGCGCGCGTGTGGAAGTACCAGCCATCTAGAGCCCCCTCAATCTTTGCCCGCGCACAGTTCGATCATGCGCGGGCATCCGGTTGATCCTGATCGTCGCCGTCTGCAGCAACAGCAGAGGCAGCGACGCAGCGCATTAAGCGCCGAATTTCCGGACATTTCCAGATCGGAAAAACAAAATAATTCATGGTCTTGAAACGATCGTGCAATTAGCAATCCGGACTGATCCAACCGTGCAAAATACGCGGGAAAAAAGTCATGCCGGAGTCCTGATTCGTGAGCTGCATCTCAGGTGCGCGGCAAGCCCTGTTCGATCCGGTCGATATCGTGCCAGGGATCGGAGCGTCGACGCCTGGTGTGCGCCATCGCATTCGTGATCGAGAACGCGTGCGCGCTTTCGAGCTTGGCCAGGTTCGGCCAGGCCAGCGGCATCGCCACCCCGGCATCGCTGCGCGCACGCAACGAATAGGAAGCGATACTCGTTGCGCCGCGCGCGTTGCGCAGCCAGTCGATGAAGATCCTGTCGCTGCGCTTGTCTTCGCCGGCAACCGAGACGAAGCGATCCGGGTGGCGCGTTGCCAGCGCCTCGGCGACCCCGCGCGCAAACGCCCGCACCGATTTCCACGGCGCCGACGGTTTCAGCGGCACGACGATATGCAGTCCCTTGCCGCCGCTGGTGCGCAGGAACGACGTGACGCCGAGCGATTCGAGATGGGCCCGGATCAATGCGCAGCCTGCGACGACGTCGCTCCACGCGACGCTCGCGTGCGGATCCAGGTCGAACACGATTCGATCGGCTCGATCCGGCGACTGCGCAAGGGCGCCCCACGGATGAAATTCGATCGCGTTCATCTGCACCAGTTCAAGCAGGCCGACCGCATCGTCGATGCACAGGTAGTCCTGCGATCCGGTCGAGTCCCTGATGCGCACCTCACGGACATGTTCGCCCATGTTCGCCGTCAGATGCTTCTGGAAAAAGCAGGCCCGTGCCATGCCGTCCGGGCAGCGCAGCACGGACAGTGGCCGGGCGCGCAGCTCCGGCATGATCCATTCGGCGACGGCCGCGTAGTAACGGGCGACATCGAGCTTGCTGGCGGCCAGTTGCGGGAAGACGATGCGCTCGGGATGCGTGATCCGCGCCTGTGTGTCGGCTCGCGCGGGCGAGCGCCGCGGGCGAACAGCGGGCGCCTGCGCAGCGCGTTTTGCCGCCGCAGAGCCGGCACGGTCCGGACCGCGCAATTCGTCCTGCGCTGTGCTGACTGCCCGGCGACGCTGCGTGGCCATGATCTTGCGGCGATTCACGCCGCCGCGGCTTGGTCTGAATCGCTCTGCCAGAGCAGGTGATGGTCGCTCGCAGCCGACATCAGCTCGGCGATGAAAGGCTGTTCCTGCTGCGTCACGTCGACGACCAGCAGGGTGCGTCCGCCCGCGATCTCGTCCTCGAACTTGCGGCGCACGGCGTCCGGAACGCTCGAGCCGACCAGGGCAGAGCTCCATGCGCCGAGCAGGGCGCCGCCCGCCAGGAACGCAATCAGCGCCGGGCCGCCGATCGCGATTCCCAGTGCCGGTATCGCCATCGCGACGATGCCGGCGAACAGGCCGGTGGTCCCGCCGACTGCCGCGCCGCGCGCGATGGCGGGAGCGAAATCGGTACGTGCATCGAGAAAGCGATCGGGAATCTTCTCCAGCTGGATATCGGTGCGTGCGATCAGCGAGATCTTCTCTTCGTCGACGCCGTGCGCGACGAGCTGCTCGACTGCCGCGCGGGCCGATGCCGATGTGTCGTATGCATAGATATAGCGTTTCATGCAGGACTCCTCGCCCATGGATACGCCGATCCTCGCAGCACAGGCGCCGTCGGATCATTCGATATTGGGCACGCCCGAGCAAAAACGGCCGCTGAACGATTTGCCGCCGGATGCGCAGCGCGTGGCCGCCGCAGCACGGGCTCATCGCAGGTTAATGCGCAGGGGGCGACAGTGGCCATCGGACAGGCAGGAAGCGCTTCCATGCACACACATGCGGGAATAGTCGGTGGATTGCTGATCGCCGCTGTCGCGGCAGTATCGTCGACGCTGCCGGAAAGCGCCGGCTACGGGCCGCATCCGCAGTTGCCGCCGCCGAAGCCGCAAACGATTCCCACGATCAAGATTGCGCCGACGCGTCCGTGGAGCGGTGCGGAAACGCCGCAGGCGGCGGCAGGTTTTGCCGTGAATGAATTCGCCCGCAATCTTGCACACCCGCGCATGCTCTACGTGTTGCCGAACGGCGACGTGCTCGTCGCCGAGACCGACACGCCGGAAAAGCCGCAGGACTACAAGGGCATCAAGGGAACGGTCATGAAATTCGAGCAACGCCGTGCCGGCGCCGGACACGGCAGCGCCAACCGGCTGACCCTGTTGCGTGATGCCGACGCGAACGGTGTGGCCGAGACGCAGACGGTTTTCCTGCAGGGGCTGAACTCACCCTACGGCATGTCCCTGGTCGGTGATTCCCTCTATGTGGCCAATACCGATTCACTCGTGCGCGTGCCGTATCACGCAGGCGAAACCAAGGTGACGGTGATGCCGACCAGGATCGCCGGTCTGCCGGGCGGCCCGATCAACCATCACTGGACCAAGAACCTGGTGGCAAGCCGCGATCGCCGGCATCTTTATGTCAGCGTCGGCTCGAACAGCAACGCCGGCGAGAACGGAATCGAGGCGGAAACCGATCGCGCCTCGATCCTCGAAGTCGATCCGAGCACCGGCAAGACGCGTGTCTATGCATCCGGACTGCGCAATCCGGTGGGTCTGGCATGGCAACCGGACAGCGGCGCCTTGTGGACGTCGGTCAACGAGCGCGACGAACTCGGCGACGACCTGGTGCCCGACTACATGACGTCGGTACACGACGGTGCATTTTATGGATTCCCATACAGCTACTACGGAGCGCACCTTGATCCGCGCGTGCAGCCGGCGCGGCCGGATCTGGCCGCGACGGCGCAGATGCCGGACTACGCGCTCGGCGCACATACCGCGTCGCTGGGCCTCGTGTTCTATGACGGCGATGCTTTTCCGCAGCGCTATCGAGGCGGTGCATTCGTCGGCCAGCACGGATCATGGAACCGCTCGCAGGCGAGCGGCTACAAGGTCGTGTTCGTGCCGTTCGACCACGGCAAGCCCTCGGGCGCGGCAGAAGACATCCTCACCGGTTTTCTCGACGCGCAAGGCAACGCGCGCGGCCGCCCGGTCGGTGTCGCCGTCGATCGGCACGGCGCGTTGCTCGTCGCCGACGACGTCGGCGGCCGGGTCTGGCGCGTGACATCGACGGTGAAATGATGCATGGCGCCGCATCGACAACGTGCAACTCGCACTGAATGAATATTCAGGTCTTGCAAAGTGCATGTGGCCGAGCCGCCATCGATCCTGCAACTGCCTGTTCCGGAAGGATTGACGCATCTGGCACGCAACGTGATGGATGAGGGAGCAGGGGCAGCGTAGTGCTGTCGCGCGCAGGATGCGTGCTCTTCCATAGCAACGTGATGAGGAGGATTCATGAAAACCCTTTTGACAACCACGCTTGGATTCGCGCTGGCGCTCGGATCGGCCACCGCCATTTATGCGGCCCAGCCCGCGTCCAGCACCATGGAGGATCAGTCGGCGCAGCCCGGAACGGACGGCTGGATCACGACCAAGGTCAAGGCGGAACTGATGACCACGAAGGATATTCCGTCGACCGACATCAGCGTCACGACCACGAACGGCATCGTCACGCTGGCCGGGGTGCTCGACACGAAGGCCCAGGTACAGAAGTCGATCGCCGTCGCCAAGGCGGTGAAAGGCGTGCAGCGCGTCGATTCTTCGGCGCTGACGGTGCGCAACTGACCGAGCGGCCGGCATCCCTGGTCCAAACAGCAACTTGAACAGCAACAGCAACAGCAACAGGAGAAGGACGATGAATGAGGACCGCATTGCCGGACAGTGGAAAAAGCTCGCGGGCAAGATCAAGGAAAAGTGGGGCAAGTTGACCGACGATGATCTGACGCGTGCCGAGGGAACGAGTGAGTATCTTGCCGGCAAGATCCAGGAGCGTTATGGGATCGCCAGGGACGTGGCGGAAAAACAGGTCAAGGAGTTCCAGAAATCCCTGCATTGAGTCCTCGATACTGACAAGGACAAGGAAGCAGCCATGGATGGCTTGGCTTCGCGGACGGGCAGGACCGCTTGAGCCGTCCCTCCCCTCGGTGAGGTCCGGCCGACGGCCGCGAAGCAGGCAGCCGGCGCCCAGGAACGGGCGCCGGCTTTTTCGTCGTGCAAATCCTGCAACGGTTTTCCCTTCGCGTGGGAAATCGTGCCGCCACGATTTGGCCGGGGCAAACTTCCCGCCCGTGAAGAAATGCTTGCCGGTCCGGTGTGATCAATCGTCCTCGTCGCGATCGCCCGTGACGCGCTCAGCGGTGGCGGGCGAGGGCGCAGCGTGCGGCAACCCGTCCGGCAGCCGCGCGGCGTGATCGTGATGCACGATCGTCTGCCAGGGCGGAGTCTGCGCGGCGCGGCGTTTTTTTTCCTCGAGCAACGCACGCAGGTGCTCGCCGGCGAGCTGCTTGCGCGCATCGGCGCCCACGGGTTCTTTTTTGCGCGGACTCTCCGGCCTCTTCACTGCCACGGGTTTGCGCGTGGCACCGGTTTTCTCCGCCGCCTTTGCCGCCTTCATCGGCGGGCGTTGTTCCAGTTTCCCGGCCGCACCGGACGAATGCCTGGCTGCCGGCTCGACCCTGCGTGCTGCCTTGCCTGTCGCTTTCTTGGCCGCTGTGCGCCCGGAGGGCGCGCGTGTTGCTGCGGCGGTAGTGACGCGGCGGCTCTTTGCGGCAGTCGTCGCGCGTGGTGGAGATTTCCGCGCCGGGCGGTTGGGGTTGGCGCTGGTCTTCTTCGCCTTCGGTCGTTTCGTGATGCGGGGCATTTGTGTCCTCCGTCTGCAGTGATGAGCCAGTTACCGTGCGTGCACGCCGCGCGGCGCGCATCGGTGTGTGCGCAGCTTTGTTCACGACGGCTGAATCATTCGAAAACCGGATTGCAAAAGCTGCATGCGAGAGGACGACGGCGCGGCGGTGGCGGAAACGTGATTTGCAATGACCGATGGGCGTCGCAGGGTAATTTGCATGGCGTCGCGCGCGACGGCGCGCTGGGAAACGGCGTCAGTACGCGGAATCGTCATGTGGCACGGCGCTTGCCATGCGTAGTCGTGGTTTCCTGCACGGAGAAAATCTGACATGTCGACATTATGGGAAATGGCTGCATCGATGCGCGACGAAGTGCCAACCGGCAGCCTCAGGCCCGCGCCGGTCGAGAACCGCCGTCGCGCGATCGTCGATCTGAACGCACCGGGGCGCATGGACTACTGGTGCAAGGTTCTGGGCACGACGCCGCTGCGCCTGTATTGCGCGGTCGACGAAGTCGGTTCGGATCCGACGGCGATCCGGCGCTTCCTGACCCGTTCGGCGTCACCGATGCTGCGTGTCGCAGCTCGCGCCTAGCTGCCGCCACCCTTGCAGCGCAGCACTCGGTGCACCGCGCCGGAAATGCGTCGATCCCGCCATGACTACAGGAGCATCAAGATGAAGATTCAAGCGAACGCAATCGCCGTAATCACCGCCGCGCTGGCCATCGGCGCGTGCAGCGGCAAGGGACTGGACATGGCAAAGGTACGCGAAGACGTCGCCAAGGCGCAGGCGGACGGGCAGAAGAAGATCGCCGCGGCGCAGGCGGAGTTCGACAAGGCCGGCGCGGAAGCAAAAAAAGACATCACCGATGCGAAGGCCGACGCCAGCGCAAAGTCCGGGCCGGCCACGCAGGATGCGGGCAAGGATGTTGCCGACGCGCGCCATGATGCTTCGCAGAAGCTTGCCGACGCCCGCTACGATATCGACAAGGCCAGGGCCGAGGCCTCCTACGACGTAGCCCTGGCGCAGTGCGAAGGCCAGAGCGGCGAAACGAAAAAATCCTGCAGGCATGCGGCGAAGGCAGCGTACGACTCGGCGATCGCGACGGCGAAGGCGGCCAACGATTCTGCGCACAGGAACGCGCAGGCGCGCAACGGCTGACCATCACTGCCGGCGCAGTCGGTCCGCCGCGCGCGAGCCGGCTTCCGTGCAGAACGAAACCTGCTTTGGCCGGATGCTCGTGCCGCGATCAATGCCGCTTGAAATACTGCACGGCACGCTCGTGCTTCTCGGCAGCGGCCCGCGTGCCGAATGTACCGAGGTTGCGGCGCTTGCCGGTTTTCGGATCCGGCTTGCGTGAGTAGAGGCGATAGGCGCCTGACTTGAGCTTGCGGATCATGCCATCACCCTCCGGCCGACGAGTTCATGCTCGATCGACACGCAGCAAATGCCGTGCTGGTTCGTCAGCTGGCAATCAGCGCGCGCAGCGTTTCGCGCAATTCGCTGACCGCGAACGGCTTGAACAGAAAGGCCGTCGGCGGAGTCGCGCCTTCCTCGATCTGGATCTGCGCCGCACTGGCGGCAGTCGAACAGACCAGCGGCATGCTGGGATGGCGGCGTTGCAGTTCCGCAATCAGTTGCGAACTGGGCACGTCGTTGAGGAAATAGTCGACGATGGCCGCGGCATACGGACCGTCGCCCATGACCTTGTGCGCCTGGGCATGGTCTTCGGCCACGACGATTTCGTAGCCCATGTCTTCGAGAAAATAGCGCAGCGCTGTCTGCAGGCTGCGGTCATCTTCGACAAGCAGGATTCGCTTCTTCTGCATGGAAGGATAGGCCTGGAATCTTTGGTGCAGTATGCGCCGACTTCGCGAATGAATTCATTAAGGGAACCACTATTTTTTTCGGCAGGGAAGCGTTCGAAACCGTTGCCGGATGCAGGGAATCCGGCGCGGCATTGCAAATTGCAAACAACGGGGGGCGGAGATTGTGATTTGCACGGTCCTGCTCGGGCCCGCACGTTGCCGTGAACGGGTCCGGCAAGCCGTCGCCACGGACCGGGCCTGCAAGCAGCGTGCAGGCCGGTGGCCTGCGCGGGAGCGGGCTGGTCTATGTCACCGACCACGAACCGGGCTTCCGGCGCGAACGCCGCGGCTCGCAATTTGTATACATTGGTACGCGCGGCCGCCTGCGCGACAGCCGCATCCTGGAACGGATCCGGCGCCTTGCGATACCGCCGGCCTACACCGACGTGTGGATCTGCCGGCACGCCAACGGTCATCTCCAGGCGACCGGGCGCGATGCCCGCGGCCGCAAGCAATATCGCTATCATCCGCTCTGGCGCGCGACGCGCGACGCGACGAAGTACGGCCGCATGCTCGCCTTCGTCGAACGGTTGCCGCAATTGCGCAGGCACGTTGCCGCCGACCTGCGCCAGCCGGGATTGCCGCGGCGCAAGGTGCTGGCCTTGCTGGTGCGGCTGCTGGAGAGGTCGCTGATCCGCGTCGGCAACGACGAATACGCACGCAACAACCGGTCGTACGGACTGACGACGCTGAAGAACCGCCATGCCCGTGTGCGACGCGAGAGCATTCGTTTTTCCTTTCGCGGCAAGAGCGGGCAGTTCCACGACGTGCGCCTGGACGATGCCCGGCTTGCGCGCATCGTGCGTCGCTGCCAGGACCTGCCGGGCCAGGATCTGTTCCAGTACATCGGCGCCGACGGCAATCCCGAAGCGATCGGTTCAGCCGACGTGAACGCCTACATCCGCGAAACGGCCGGGGACGATTTCAGCGCGAAGGACTTTCGCACCTGGGCGGGCACGCTGGAGATGGCGCGCGCGCTGCTCGAGCTCGATGCGCCGCAAGGTGAAACGCAGGCGAAAGCGAATATCGTGGCGGCGACCAGGCAGGTTGCCGAGCGGCTCGGCAACACGCCGGCGGTGTGCAGGACCTGTTATGTGCACCCGGCGGTGATTGACGCCTATCAGCGCGGCGCCCTCAAGCTGCCGCGACGCACGGTTGCCAGCCTGCACCTGTCGGCGCAGGAACGCGCTCTGCAACGTCTGCTGCGACGCGCCGGGCCGATTCCCCGGCATGATCGACGCGAGGGCGCACGCCGCAGCGCCGGATGATCTCAGCGGCGGGGGTGGGGTGTTGCGACCGCAAGGAGTGGGGAACGGCCGGGCGAGGAATGGTTCGCGGCAACCTCGCCGTCGTCCGTCTCGGTAAAACGCAACACGATCAGGAAGATCGACAGCGACATCACCACGGCGCAGCCTGCCTGCAACAGCAGTTGCCATTGGTCGACACCGGCAGCGGAAGCCCACACGCCGGCGGCAAGGGTAATACAACCGATCAAGAAACTGGATCCGAGCATGGCTGCCTCCTTGGTCGTCCTGTAACTGCATGGATTGCAAACGACGTTCCAATCAGTCGATGAACAAAATCGCAATGAAATCAAGAAGGCCATGATCCTGTGTCATGCAAAATGCATGTAAGCGCGGCGCGGCCAGTGACTTTTGCAAGAGCGGCCCGGCAAATTTCGATTCGATTCTTGGCGCCTGAAAGGGCGCATGCCGGGATGTGATGCTGGCGGGCCTGCCTTGAGCAAATGTATACGGAGAGCGGGAGCGTGCCGGCGCAAGGCGCGCGCCGGCACGTTCCGTTGCGTCAGATTCTTCCGAGCAACAACAAGATGATGACGATGATGACGATCAGGCCGAGGCCGCCGGTCGGGTAGTAGCCCCAGCTCGAACTGTAGGGCCACATCGGCAAGGCGCCGACGAGGGCGAGGATCAGGATGATCAGCAAGATGGTGCCAACACTCATGGGTGTGCTCCTTGGAGGGATCGTTATTTCCTGTGCCCAGCATCCGTTCACTGCAGCAATCAGGACGTTGCGCTGAAGCCATGGGCAAGGGGCGTGCCAGTGCTTGCCGCAGGAGCGCCGGCTTGTTGAATGGACGGTCCGGCCGATGTACCGGGCATCCTGCCCGAAGCGCATCACGATATCGGGCGAATTGCATTCGACAGAAGCGCGCGTCGGCTTTGCTGCTTCGTCGCGGCCGCCCGGCTGGAACGTGCGGTAACGCCGCGAAAAGGCGGTCCAGCAGCGCAATTGTTCCGGCAGACGCGGGGATGGTGACTGCCGCTGAAACGTTCCGTTCGCCTTGGCCGGGATATTGCACTTTGCCTCGAGCGTTCACGCTTCGAGCGCGTTGCCCCGATACAGGAGAACGACATGGGAAAATATCTGCTTGCCTGGCTGCTCGGCGTGCCCGCGGGACTGCTTGTCCTGGTCTATCTGTTCACGCATCTGTAGCGAGCCGGACCGGCGCGCGCGGTGAACCGCTCGCGTCGGTCCGCGTCGCATTGCCTCGAGGGCGTTCGACTGCGCGTCAAGCCAATTCGGAATGCGGGCGCCGCCACGGCGACGCTCGGCACAGGATGCGCCCGCGGGCGAAGCCGATTATCGATCGCGCTCGCGGTCGGCCGGTTCCATCCGCCGCTGGCTGCGCGCGAACGCGCGTTGATCACGGGCGCGCACTTCACGTTCGTGCCGGATCGCGTGAAACGCATCGACGTCGTCGTCGTTGAATTCGCGCCAGTCGCGCATCGTACGCGCGTGGATCTCGGTCCAGTACTGGTCGCCGTGGTATCTGCTCATGGTTACCTGCCCTCATCCTCTACTCGAAGCACGCGGCTGCGGTTTCTTGCGTTCCCGGGGAGCCGCGCTTACCTTTATCAATTCACGTGCCAATGTCGCGGACCCGCTAAACTCACGCATTCCGGTCATGTGCATGCCGCCGCGGATTGCGCTTTGCAAAGATCGGCTGCAGCGCGCCATGCAAGGCGCAATGGATACGGCGGTGCGCGCCGCAAAACGGGCGCCACGCAACCACACGCAACCTGAGGAAACCCTGCAATGGCAGAACCGAGCACGGAAGAGACTTCGCGGATTCTTCTGATTGACGACGAACAGAACATCCTGCGCACGTTCCGCTACTGCCTGGAGGACGCCGGGCATCGCGTGCGCACGGCGAGCGATGCGACCCAGGCCGAAGAGCTGGTGCAGCGCGACGTGTTCGACCTGTGCTTCCTGGACCTGCGCCTCGGCGAAACGTCCGGTCTCGACCTGCTTCCGACATTGCGCCAGTACGCGCCGTGGATGCGGGTCGTGATCGTGACGGCGCATTCCTCCATCGACAGTGCGCTCGACGCGATACGCGCCGGAGCAGTCGACTACCTGGTGAAGCCTTGCTCGCCGGAACAGTTGCGCATGGCGGCGAGCAAGCAGCTGCGCGCGCGCCGGCTCGAGCAGCGCATCGAGGCGCTGGAAAAGGAGGACTGCGCGACCAGCGTCGCCGAGATGGACAGCGAAAGCCCGTCGATGAACCTGGTGCTGCAGACGCTGCGCCAGGTCGCCGACACCGATGCGACCGTGCTGATCCTCGGCGAGAGCGGAACAGGAAAAGGCGTTGCTGCGCGCACGATCCACAACTGCAGCCCGCGCGCGAAGGAAAATTTCGTCGTCGTCAATTGTCCGTCGCTTTCGGCGGAGCTGCTCGAAAGCGAGCTGTTCGGCCATCGCAAGGGCGCCTTTACGGGCGCGATCGAGAACAAGCTCGGTCGCGTCGACCAGGCCGAGGGCGGCACGTTGTTTCTCGACGAGGTCGGCGACGTGCCGCTGATGCTGCAGCCGAAGCTGCTGCGCTTCATCCAGGACCGCGAATACGAACGCGTCGGCGATCCGGTCACGCGGCGCGCCAATGCGCGCATCATCGCCGCGACCAACCGGGATCTGGGCGAGATGGTGAGGAGCGGCCGCTTCCGCGAAGACCTGCTCTACCGGCTCAACGTCATCACCCTGAGCATGCCGCCGTTGCGCGAGCGCAGCGAGGACATCGCCCTGCTCGCGGAACGATTCCTGCTGCGCTACGCAGCGAATTACCGGCGCCCGGCGCGCGGATTTTCGAAGATGGCGCGCGACGCGATCCTTGCCTATCCCTGGCCGGGCAACATCCGCGAATTGCAGAACGTGGTCGAACGTGCGGTGATCCTGTGCGCGACCGAGCAGATCGATATCGACCTGCTGTCGATAGCCGAGACGCCGGAGCGCAAGTCGCGGCCGCGCATCGGCGACGCACTGAGCCTGGAGGATGTCGAGCGGTCGCACATCCGTGCCGTGATGTCGAGCAGTCCCTCGTTCGAGGCGGCCGCCGCCACGCTTGGAATCGATGTGTCGACGCTGTACCGAAAGCGCAAGGAATACGGCCTTTGACGGGCCGCGCGGATCGTAGCTGATGAACCTGCGTACGCGCCTTGCGCTCAGCCATGGCATCATCATCGTGCTGGCGCTGCTGGTTACGCCGCTGGCGCTTTACTCGGTTTCCCGTTTCGTCGCCCAGGTCGACGTGATCGCCGACCAGAACGTGCGCGCGATCGAGGCGACCGAGAAGATCCGTCGGGAACTCGGCGCCGAAGTCAGCAACCTGCTGCGCGCGATGGCCGGCGCCGAGACCGCGGTGTCTTCGCGCGACGGCGAATCGACGCCGCTGCACGGGGCGGTCGATGCCGCGCGGCCGTACTTCACCTCGCCGGCCGAACGCGAAGCGCTGCTCACGTTCGAGCGCAAGTATTCGCAATTCAACGCCGACGTGGTCAATCGGTCATTCGACACGACGGGCCTGCCGACGCATTTCGGAGAACTCGTCGACGCGGTAACGCGCATGCGCGCGTTGAAGACCGATTCGCTGGCCAGTTCGGTGAGGTTGGCGCGCGAGTTCGCCAGCTCGATGTTCGTCCTGCTGATCGCCATCGCGGGCGCCGCATTGGGCGTGGGCATCCTTGCCATGCTGCGCTCGATCCGCACGACGACGGCGCCGGTCGATCAACTCAACTGCCTGATCCAGCGCATGCGCGACGGCGATTTCGACATCCAATTCAAGGCCGGACCGATCAGCGATTTCAATGCGCTCGGGCGGCATTTCGATTCGATGGCGCAGGCGTTGCGGATTTTCCGGGCGACCAACGTCGAGGGCATGCTCGCCGAGCAACGGCGTTCCGAGACCGTGCTCGACAGCATCGGCGACGGACTCGTCATCTTTTCCGATCGTGGCCAGATCGAGCGCATCAACCCGGTTGCGGAGCGCCAGCTGGGCATCGAGCACGGCAGCGCGATCGGCAAATCCTTCGAGCAGGTCGGCGATAGCCGGGCGGGCGCGCAGGTGCGCGAGGTGCTCGATCGCGGCGAACTCAGCGGCTCGGCCCAGCCCGAGATGCACGCCGAGCGTGACGGCGAGAAGCGCGTGTTCGCCTATTCGCTGAACCGCTTCACGGAAGGCGAGGGCGGCCGCCCCGGCGTGGTGATGGTGCTGCGCGACGTCACCGTGCAACGCGAGTTCGACAAGATGCGCAGCGAGTTCGTGCTGCGCGCATCGCACGAGCTGCGCACGCCGATTGCCAGCATCCGCATGGGCATCGGCCTGCTCTGCGAGAAGCTGAAATTCGCGCCCGGCTCGCGCGACGAGGAACTCTACGAAACCGTGCAGCAGGAAGTGCAGCGCATGGTGCACCTGCTGACCGACCTGCTCGACCTGTCGCGCCTGCGCATCGGCGAGCAGGCCATGGAACGCACGTCGGTCGACGTCGCGGCCATGGTGGCCGATGCAAGGCAGCGTTTCGCTGCGGCTGCAGCGAGCGGGGGAATCGCGCTCGACGACGAGATCGAGCCCGGCCTGCCGCGAATGGAACTGTGCCGCAGCGCGTTCGACCGCGTGCTCGACAACCTGATCAACAACGCGCTGCGCCATACCGCGCCGGGCGGGACGATCCGACTGCGCGCCCTGCGCTCGGGCGCGCGCGTGCAGATCGCCGTCGACGATACCGGTGAAGGCATTGCGGCCAACCAGCTGGCGCTGGTATTCCAGCCGTTCGTGCAGATCGGCACGGGACGCGGCGGGGCCGGGCTCGGCCTGGCGATCTGCAAGGAAATCGTCACGCAGCACGGCGGCGAGATCAGCGTGTCATCGCACCTGCGGCAGGGGACCACGTTCACGGTGTCGCTGCCGGCCTAGCCGGCCCGGTCCGCCGCAACCGCAACGCGCAGTTGCCTGGCTACGCCGTCGTCGATCAGCCGGAACTCCTGCCTGCCGGCGGCGCCATCTTCGCCGCGGACGACCTGGATCGTGTACGGCGTGCTGCCATGGCGGTATTCGACGCGGTAGCCGGACCAGCCGTCCGGCAGATGCCCATCGACATGCAGCGTGCCGTCGAGAATACGGATGCCGAGCAGCGACTCGGTGATGAAGCGATACATCCAGCCGGCCGAACCGGTGTACCAGCTCCAGCCGCCGCGACCGACGTAGCCCGGCGCGCGGTAGACGTCGGCGGCGATGACATACGGCTCGATGCGATAGTGCGCGGTGTCCTCGCGCGTGCGCGCGTGGTTCAGCGGATTGAGCAGGTGCGCGATGTTCCAGGCCTCGGCGCGGCGGCCGGCGGCAGCGCACGCCATGCCGAGCCAGACGGCGGCGTGCGTGTACTGCCCGCCGTTTTCGCGCGTGCCGGGAATGTAGCCCTTGATGTAGCCGGGATCGAGCGCGCCGTGGTCGAACGGCGGATCGAACAGCTGCACCAGTTTTTCGTCGTCATGCACCAGCTGTGACAACGCCGAGTCGAGTGCCTGGCGGCGGCGTGCCGCGTCGCCGCTGGCCGTCAACGTTGCCCAGCTCTGCGGCAGCGAATCGATGCGGCATTCGGTGTCCTGGACCGAACCGATCGGCGTACCGTCGTCGGCATAGGCGCGCCGATACCAGGCGCCATCCCATGCCGTCTCGTCCACGCGCCGTGCGAGTGCGGCCGATTCGTCGACGCAGCGGCGTTCGAAGTCGAGATCGTTGCGCGCGTGCGCAAGCACGGCGAACCGCCGCATCACGTCGATCTGGAAGAATGCCAGCCAGACGCTTTCGCCGCGGCCGTGCTGGCCGAGGCGGTTGAAACCGTCGTTCCAGTCGCCGCAGCCGATCAGCGGCAGGCCGTGTTCTCCGAACTTCAGGCCGTTGCGAATCGCTCGCACGCAGTGCTCGTACACGGTGGCGTGCGCGCTGCCCGGCGGCACGAAATCGTAGTACGACTCCTCGTCGGGGCGCAGCAGCCGGCCCTCGAGGAAATGCACGTCGACATCGAGCAGGGCGATGTCGCCGGTCGCCGCGACGTACTGGGCGACCGCCCACGGCAGCCAGAGGAAGTCGTCGGAGAAATGCGTGCGCACGCCGCGTCCGACCGGCGGGTGCCACCAGTGCTGCACGTCGCCCTCGACGAACTGATGCGCGGCGCAGCGCAGGATCTGCCCGCGTGCCAGCTGCGGCTCGATCGGCAGCAGTGCGATGACGTCCTGCAACTGGTCGCGAAAGCCGTAGGCGCCGCCCGATTGGTAGAAACCGCTGCGTGCCCACAGGCGGCAAGCGATAATCTGATAGACGAGCCAGCCGTTGGCGAGCAGGTTGATCGCGGCATCCGGCGTCTCGATGCGATATTTGCCGAGCCGTTCGCGCCACGCGCCGCGCACCGCCTCGAGCTCGTCGGCTGCGGCGGCCGGCTCGATGCCGTCGTGAAGCGCACGCGCCTGCTCCGCGTCGGCGCCGATGCCGAGCACGAACACGATCTCGCGCTCGGCACCGGCATCCAGGTCGACATCGACCTGGAAGGCCGCACACGGGTCGCTGCCGATGCCGAAGCTGGGACTCAGGCGCGGCTGGCGCAAAGCCAGCGGATCGCGCAGGCTGCCGTTGCGGCCGATGAATTCGGCCCGGTTGCCCGAGCTGGCCGCCGGCGTGGCGTCGGTCGCGAACACGCCCACGCAGCGCGCGAACGCATCATTGAAATAATTGCCGGCGTGGATCGCGCGGCCGTCGCCTTCGAGTGTCGTGCGGACGTGCGGCGCACACTTGGTGCGCAGGTCGCCCAGCACCCATTCGACGCAGGCGAACACCGACAGGCGCCGCCGCGTGCTGCCTTCGTTGCGCAGCTTGAGCACGCTGTACTTCAGCGGCTTGTGCGCCGCGACGAACACCGTCAACGTCGATGCGATGTCGGCCTGGATCGTTTCGAACACGCTGTAGCCGAAACCATGGCGCACGCGATAGGCGCGGCTGCCGCGGGCCGGAAGCGGCGATGGCGACCAGAACGTGCCGCTGTCCTCGTCGCGGATGTAGAACGCCTCGCCGGTTTCGTCGCTGACCGGATCGTTGGTCCACGGCGTCAAGCGGATTTCATGCGCATTCTGGCCGAACGTGTAGGCACCGCCGGATTCCGAGATGACGCTGCCGAAGTCCGGATTGGCGAGCACGTTGATCCACGGCGCCGGCGTGACCTGGCCCGAGGGCAGCCAGATTTCGTACTCGCTGCCGTCGGCGGAAAAGCCGCCGGTGCCGTTGAAAAGCTGCAGGTCGCGCGGCGGCGCGAGCTCGCGTGCATACACCTGCTTGGTGCGCAGCGGCGCGCGCTGCGGCTTGGGCCGCGCCGCGATGCGTCGCGGCAGCTGGTCCGCCAGACTGCCGCGACGCGTGTCGATCGTGACGCGCGCACACGCCTGCAGCAGAATGCGGTCGTCGGGCCCGATGTGTTCGCTGCGGCGCACGAACACGCCGCCCGGCCGATCGAGCCCCGGCACTTCGCTGCGCGAGCCGACCAGGGCCATGATCGCGTCATGCAATTCCTGGCGATAGCCGGAGGCGTCTTCGTTCCAGATGACGAGGTCGGCGCGCAGGCCGTGCATGTACCAGTAGCTGTGTGCCTGCAGCATCTGCCGCACCAGCGCCACGTCGGCCGCGCTGGCGATGCGCACGAGCACGATCGGCAGGTCGCCGGAAATGCCGTATTTCCACAGGCCGGATTGGCCGATCGTGGGTGTCGAGGCGCTGCCGCCATGAGAGCGCATGTCCGGATCGGGATAGAGGACGGAGCCGGCAAGTCGCGCGAACAGCGGCAGGTCGGCCTGGCCGAGGTTGAGCTGATGGCTGATGACCTGCTCGCGCGTCCAGGCCAGGTCGAACACGCGCTGGCCGAGGTGGCGGTCGCTGTAGCGCGCGGCCAGTTCGAGCGCCGCTTCGCGCGTCGGCGCCACGCCGCAAACGATGTCGACGGTGGCCGCAGCGCCCGGCTCGAGCACGACTTCGCGGCGCAGCGCGGCGATCGAATCGAGCACGGCGCCGGCGCGGTTGTCCAGCGGCGACCGCGTTGCGAGCGCCGCCGGCGCGGCCAGGCTGCCGTGCCGGCCGATGAAGGTTTCACGCCGCGTCTCGAAGCTGGCCTTGGCCAGCTCGGCGCCGCGCACGCCCATCAGGTGCAGGAATGTCGGCGGTTGCTCGTCGGCCGCGCGCGCGCGTCGGCGCGCGAGGATGGTCTGATGTTCGGCGACGTACTCGGTTTCGACGAACAGCTTGTTGAACGCGGGATGCGCTTCCTCGGCCGCCTGCAGCGACATCACGACCTCGGTGTAGCTGGTCAGCGCGAGGCGGCGGCGCGTGTTCGAACGGTTGATCAGCGTCACGCGGCGCAGCTCGATGTCGTCTTCGGACGAAACCGCCATGCGCGTGTAGGTGTAGATGCCGTATGCGCTGCAGTAGAACTCGGCGCCGGCTTGCGCAAACGTGGCCGTGCACTCGGCTTCCTCGACGCGGGTCGGCTGCCAGGTGTTGGACCACAGCAAGCCCTGCTCGAGGTCCTGCACGTAGCAGAAGATGCCGTTGGCATCGCGTGTGCCATCCTGGCGCCAGTTGTTGACGGCCAGTTCGCCACTCTGGCTGAAGCCGCCACCGGCCTGCGAGATGATGACGTGATAGCGGCCGTTGGACAGCAACTGGATCTGCGGCACGGTCGTGTTCATGCGCGACAGCACGCGTGCGGCGGCCGGCGCTTCGCGCGCCGGCGCGGCCGTCGTGTCGTCCGGCTGCAACGTCTTGGCGTCGATGGTCAGCGCGGCCGGCACTTTCTCCTGCAGCAGCAGCTGATTGGCGCGGAACATCGGTTCGCGCAGGAAGCGGCGCTGCAGTGGGTTGTCGTTGAGCGCACCCGACAGCGCCGCCAGGACCATGCCCTGGTGGTGCGCCATGTAGGCGCGCACCAGCGCGAACTTCGCACCGGCCGGCAAGCGTGCGGCAGTGTAGTCGAGCGCCTCGTAGAACCCGTAGATGCCGAGCGCGCCGAGCCCCTGCAGCGCCTGCAGATTGGTGCAACTGGCCTCGGCGTTGACCAGCAGCGCCATCGCGCTGGCGTAGGGCGCGATGACCAGGTCGTCGGACAGGCCGCGCTTGAGTCCAAGTCCCGGCACGCCGAAGGCACGGTACTGATAGACGAACTGCGCATCGGTGATGTTGTAGGCCGATTCGGAGATACCCCACGGCACGGCATGCTCGCCGCCGTAGGCGATCTGCCGTGCGACGGCTGCGCGGCAGCTGCGCATCAGCAGCGTGTTCTCGAACCCGGGCATCAGCAGCAGCGGCATCAGGTACTCGAACATCGAGCCGCTCCACGACACCAGCGTCGGGCGGCCCTCGGCCATCGTCAGCAATCGGCCGAGCGCGAACCAGTGCTTGCGCGGCAGCTTGCCCTGGGCGATGCCGATGAAACTTGCCAGGCGCGCCTCCGAGGCCAGCAGGTCGTACAGGCTGGTGTCACGGCTCTGCTGCTCGACGTGGTAGCCGATCGACAGCAGCCGTTGCTCGGGCACCCAGAGGAAATCGTAATCCACCTCGCACAGTGCACGGCAACGCGCGGCCAGCGCATTGGCGCGATCGTCGATCGCGCGCATGCGCTCGCGAAACGCGCCGAGCGCAGCGTGCAGGTCACGCTGCACACCGGTGGCTTCGGTGCCCAGTGCCGTCAGCACGCCGGACGCCAGCACGCTCGCGCGGCGCGACGACGGATTGTGATCGATGCGCTCGAGCAGGTTCTGCACGCCGGAATCGGCGACGTCCAGCGTCGGCAGATCGAGCCACGGCGCGCGTTCGCCGAGCGCCTGCTGCCACGCTTTGCATTGGCGCAGGAATGCCGCCGACCAATACTTGCGCTCGGCGGTTGCGCTCGCGTGGCGCGCCGCCAGCGCCTGCGCGTGTGTGCACAGCGCGGTCAGCGCGCGCGCCTGCTCGCGCAGCGACGAATTGGCGGCCGGGATCGACTGCAGAATGGCGTCGATCGCCTGTTCGTCCTCGTCATTTCCCTCGTCCTGCGGGTCGCTCGCCACGAGCTCGGCATACACGTGCCACGTGTCGCACAAACCCGGCCATACGCGCGCCGGCAGCACGCGTTCTTCGTTGACTGCGACCAGTCCTCGCGCCAGCACCAGCAGGCAGCCGAGCAGGTTGCCGCTGTCGACGCTCGATACGTACAGCGGCGGCAGCGGCTCGAGCGTGCTCGTGTCGTACCAGTTCAGGAAGTGCCCGCGCTCGCGCCGCAGGCGCTCGAGCGTACCGAGCGTCGCCGTCACCCGATCGAGCAAGTCGGCCGGCGTGATGTAGCCGAAGTCGGCCGCAGACTGCGCACTGATCAGATACATGCCGATGTTGGTCGGCGACGTGCGGTGCGCGGTCTGTTCGACCGGATATTCCTGATAATTGTCCGGCGGCAGGTAATGATCGGCCTCACCGACGAGCGCATCGAAGAAGCGCCAGGTGCGGCGCGCGAGCATGCCGAGGAAGGCGCGTTGCGCCTGGTCGAGCGCGGCCGGTTCCTCGCGCCGGCGCACGCGGCTGAGCAGGGCAGCCAGCAGCGGCGAGAACGCCCACAACGACAGCAGCGGCATGGCGGCAGTCATGGCGGCGCCGGATTTCTGCACGACGAAAAACGCTGCGGCGGCTGCGAGCGCCGGCGCCGGCCACATCAGGCGATAGAATGCGCCGATGCTGCGCGGCGCGCGGCGCGCCATTTCACTGGCTTCGGTCCACTGTAGCAGGTGGCGCCGCGTCACCAGCAGGCGCCACAGGCTGCGCACGATCGCATCGCCGTGGAACCAGGCCTCGAACGGCAGCATCACCAGCAACAGCGCGGCCTGGCGCAGGCGGCGCTCGAGCGCCTCGACGTTCAACTGCAGGTGCACGCGCCAGTCCATGCGCGGGTTGCGCGCGAGGAAACTCTCGAACGAGATCAACAGCGGCGAGGCGAAGATCACGCCGATGGCGAGCAAAGTCCAGTACAGCGGACGCGAGCTGAGCAGCCAGCCGTCGAGCAACAGCAGGAACAGTGCCGCAGGCACCAGGCTGCGGCGCAGGTTGTCCAGCAGCTTGAGGCGATGGTGCAGCGAAATCGTGTTGCGCAGGCGCCGTCCGCGCGGACCGGGTACCCACGGCAGCAGCCACGATACGATCTGCCAGTCGCCGCGCGTCCAGCGATGGCGGCGGCGCACGTCGGTGCTGTAGTTTTCCGGATGGCGTTCGAGCAGCTCGACGTCGCTGGCGAGCGCGGCGCGCGCATACGACCCCTCGAGCAGGTCATGGCTCAGGATCAGGTTGTCCGGAAAACGCACGCCGGTGGTCGCGGTGAACGCATCGACGTCATAGATGCCCTTGCCGACGAACGACGCTTCGGCGAACAAGTCCTGGTAGACATCCGATACCAGGCGCGTGTACGGATCCAGACCGACGTCGTCGCCATGCATGCGTGCGAACGCGCTGGTGGAGTCGCGCCCGGCATCGACCGACACGCGCGGCTGAAGGATGGCGTAGCCTTCGGTGACGCGATGCAGGCGGCGATCGATGTGCGGGCGGTTGAGCGGGTGCGCCATCGTCGCCACCAGGCGCTGCGCGCTCTGCGGCGGCAACTCGGTATCGGCGTCGAGCGCGATGACGTAGCGCACGCGCTGCAGCGTGGGGGCGTCGCCGACGAGCATGCGCAAGTCGGGCGGGGTGCGCCCGCGCAGGAAGCGGTTCAGCGCCAGCAGCTTGCCGCGCTTGCGCTCGAGCCCCATCCAGCGTTGCGCTCCGGGACTCCAGCGACGTTCCCGCACGAACAGGCAGAAACGCGGAACGCCGTCCGGCTCGTGGCGACGGTTCAGGGCATCGATCGCTGTCCTGGCAGCAGCCAGGCGCGCAGCGTCTTCGGGCATCTGCGGCGCCGCCGCGTCGATGAAGTCGGCGAGCAGCGCAAAATACAGGTTGTCGTCGCGATTGGCGAGGTAGCGTATCTCCAGCGCCGCAACCAGTTCGGCCGCTTCGTTTTCGCTGGTCAACAGGCATGGAATCGCGACCAGTGTGCGCAGGTCGTCAGGAACGCCCTGTTCCAGCGCCAGCCGAGGCAGCATCTGCGGCGGCAGGCTGCGCGTGACCAGCCAGTTGACCAGCGCAACGGCGACATGGCTTCCGGCCAGCAGCAGCGCGATGAAAGAGGCAACCTTGTGGATCGGGCTGAAATGTTCGATGGCCGGCACGCCGAACAACGCCACCGCCAGGGTTACCAGCACGATCGAGCCGGAGTAATAGAAGTTCGGCGAGCGCAGCACACGTCGCGTCACGCGCTCGCGCAGCGGGTTGCGCGTGCCCAGTTGCTGCTCGAGCGCGACGCGACCATTGCCGACCAGCCAGTAGCCGACATGGCGCTCGCGACCGCCGTTGTCCAGCGGCGCTGCCGCGGCAACCTGCAGTACCAGCGCGGCGACATCCCACTCGGGCAGGTTGCTGCGCCGCGCGATCTGCTCGACGGCGTGGCGATAGCGATCGCGCGTCGAGAAATCCATCCTTGCGTAGACGTCGGCCGGATCGGTGCGCAGCATCGCTTCGACCACGCTCAGCGCCTCGACCACGTCGGCCCATGCCGTACGTCCGACCAGCCGCAGGCTGCCCACGCAGTTGCCGATCGACACCTGCGCCGTCGCCTGCGCATGCGTTTCCAGACGCAGCGCCTCGGACAGCGACATGTGCCGTTCGCCCAGCTGCTGATCGAGCCATAGCAGCGGCAGGGCGAGCGAGGGACCGCCGCCCTGCAGGCGGCGCTGGAACTCGGCGATCCAGGCCGGCGAAAGCACCACGTGCTGGCGCGCCATTTCGGCAACGACCTGCACCAGCCTGGCAGGCCGGTCGCGCGCGACGTCGAGCAGGCGTTCGGACCACTGGTTCGCCGCCGCCGTTTCGACCAGGCGTTGCGAGATCGCATCGGCGACCGGTCGCATCTGCTCGATCAGGGCGAAGCGCAGCATCAGCGGGATCGCCCACAATTCGCCGATCGTCAGGCGCGAACCTCCCTGATAGGCGTCGAAGAAGTCCTGCGCCGCGCGCAACTGGATGCGGCCGTCGGAGTGGGCGACCAGCTCGCGCGCCAGCATCAGTATGCGCGGCGTGCGCACGTCGCGTTTGCCGATCACCGTCGGCAGTTCGCGCAGATACGACTTCGGCAGGCCGGCGCGGACCTCCTTGATCTGCTCCTTGATCAGGTAGAAGTTGTCAACCAGCCACTCGACCGCCGGCTCCACGACGCTGCCGCTGGTGGCGGCCAGTCGCGCCGCGGCGAAGGCACGGTCCAGCGCCTCCTCGTAGTCTTCCAGATGTTGCGTCAGGTCGTCGTCGGCGCGCGCGGCGACGACCGGATGCGCGGCTGCGAGCCGGCGCGCGTAGGCGCGGAATTGCTGGTCGTTGAACAGCTGCGGTGCCGGCGCGGCCGGCGCGAACGCGGTGGCATCGTGTGCGGCGCCGAAATCGGCGGGCTGCAGGCTGTGCCTGAGCTTGCGTAACCATGCATGCATTACGACAACATCCTTTCGCGACAGCTGCCCGGGCGGTCCAGCCCACAAGCATGACAGCGCTGTCTGAACGCGGGCTAAGGAACATGAATGGTTGGCGTGGGGCGGCGACTTCCCCGATCGGGCGAGCATGGATCGTTTCGAACGCAATCGTTGCGCTGGAAGTCAACGCACTCGCCCGCACCGGATGGTGTTCCGTACGCATTCACGCCGCGGGTGGTCTACTGGCAGCCGAGAAATCGGACAGGGCGATGAGTCACGACAGGCAACTTCATGCACTCGGGCAAAGCCTGTGGCTCGACAACATCAGCCGCCGGATGCTCGACGACGGCACGCTCGCACGTTACGTAAGCGACTTGTCCGTCACGGGCCTGACCTCGAATCCGAGCATTTTCGAAAAGGCGATCGTCGGCGGCGGCCAGTACGATGCCGCAATCCGCGCGCGCGGTGACGACCCGGTCGAAGCAGTATTCTTCGACCTGGCGCTGGACGACCTGCGCCGCGCCGCCGACCTCTTCAGGCCCGTGCACGATCGATCCGGCGGCGTGGACGGCTGGGTGTCGCTCGAGATCTCGCCGCTGCTCGCCGACGATGCGGAGAAGACGATCGCCGCGGCATTCGACCTGCATCAGCGGGCCCGGCTCGACAACCTGTTCATCAAGATTCCCGGAACCCAAGCCGGTGCGCGCGCCATCGAGGAAACGATCTTTTCCGGCGTGCCGGTCAATGTGACGCTGCTGTTCTCCAGCGAACAGTATGTCGCGGCAGCGCAAGCGTGGATGCGCGCCATCGAGCGCCGCATCGCCGCCGGCCTGGATCCGGCGGTCGACTCGGTCGCGTCGCTGTTCGTCAGCCGCTGGGACGTGGCGATCCAGGACAGCGTTCCGGCGGTACTGCGCAACCGCGTCGGCATCGCCATTGCGCAGGATACCTATCGCATGCATCGGGAACTGCTCGATTCGCCGCGCCTGCGCGCGCTGATCGCAGCCGGCGCGCGGCCACAACGCCTGCTCTGGGCCAGCACCGGAACCAAGGATCCCACTGCGCCCGACACGATGTACGTCGAAGCGCTCATTGCACCCGGGACGATCAATACCATGCCGGAGAAGACGCTGCAGGCATTTGCCGACCATGGCCGCATCGGTGCGCCGATGCCCGCCGACGGCGGTGATTCGGCGTCGATACTGAAACAGCTTGCCGCCGCCGGCATCCATCGTGGCCGGCTGGCCGAGCGGCTGCAGCGGGAGGGCGCCCGCGCTTTCGTCAAGTCATGGCAGCAACTGCTCGCCGGCATCCACGGCAAGCGCCGTCGCCGCGGTATCCGCAGTCTTGCCGCGCACTGACGTGCACCGGCCACGCCACTTGCCATGCCGGCGCTGGAAGGAGGCACCGCCGGGGACGCCAACGGCGGTGCTCCAGGTTCCAATCGTGGCGACGAGCAGCGGCTCCACGCTGAATGTCCCGCCGTCGATCCGTCTCGTGACCGGTGCGGACACTCGCCGGCACCGTCGGGTCGCGGTCCAGTGCGATCGTCAACGCGGCGTCGACTGATCCAGGCCCTGTCGCACCCGTCGGCGGGCACGTCTGCCTACGTGAAGGGTCGTGCCGGAACGGGTTATCAACGACAACTGGCCATTGTTCGAGACGATACGCGACACCGCCTCGACTTTGACGATGGTGGAGCGGTGTATGCGCATGAAGCGGGCCGCAGGAAGCGTACTCTCCAACGCGTTGAGCGAAGCGTGCATCAAGTAGCCTCGCTCGGCGGTGTGCGCGCGCACGTAGTCGCCATCGGCGGCAAACCATTCGACGTCGGCGAGTGGCAGGCGCAGGCGCGCGCCGCCAAGCTCGACCCACACATGATCGATCGGGTTTTCCGCCGGCTGACGCGCACGCAGGACACGCAGCGACGCATCCAGCTCCCGCTTTGTCAGCCGCTCGCGCGCGCGTGCGACAGCGGTCGCCAGGCGCACCGGGTCGACCGGCTTCAACAGGTAATCGGCGGCATCCACGTCGAATGCGGCAACGGCATACTGCGGCCACGCGGTCACGAAGATGACCGCCGGCGTGGGCGTCGGCCGCAGGCGGGTGGCCAATTCCATGCCCGCCAGCACCGGCATCTCTATGTCGAGGAACAACACGTCGATATCGTCATGGGCCAGGGCAGCGAGCGCTTCGATACCGTTCGCCGCCGTGCCGGCCACCTCTATGCCGGGAATCTCCGCAAGCAGCCGCATCAACACAGCGCGCGCCGGCGGCTCATCATCGACAATCAGCCCGCGCAGGGACCCGTTCATGCCTTTGGCAGGTGCATGCGTGAAATGAAACCGCCATCGGGTCGCGCGCACGCCGTAAACTGCGCGGCGTCGCCATACAGCAATTGCAGGCGCTGCTTCACGTTGTTCAAGCCGACGCCATGTGACCAGGATCCGTCTTGCGGCGGCGAATGGCCATCATCCTCGACACTCAGCACCAGCTTGTCGTGTTCGAGCGAGGCCGACAGCCAGATTGTCATCTGCCTCGTGTGACCGGTGAGTCCGTGCTTGATGCAGTTTTCCACGAGCGGTTGCAGGATTAGCGCGGGCACGCGGCAGTCCAGAAGTCCGGGCGGGATCGATTCGTCGAGCTTGAGTCGCTCGCCGAAGCGGATAAGTTCGATTTCCAGGTAGTGTCGTATCGACACGAGCTCGTTCGACAGCGGTACCTCGCGCGGTGCGTTGAGGTCGAGGGAGCCGCGAAAAAATGCCGACAATGCCAGGAGGCAGCGCCGCGCGCGCGCTTCGTCGCCATCAACGACCAGTGCGTACACCGTGTTGAGGGCATTGAACAGGAAATGCGGATTGATTTGCTGCACCAGCAATCGGTGCTGGGCATCTATGGCGGTGGCGGTGGCTTGCGCCAGCTTGACCTCGCGATCGCGCCGCTTGGCATCCGCAAGAAGGGCGAAGTAAACCAACATCCAGCCGATGAACAGCCAGAGCATCGGAATCTTTTCAAGGACGTTCGTCCACGTGGGGCCACCCCAGCGTGGAACGATCACGTGCATGACGACCACGTCGAAGAAAATAAGTATGGCGGTGGCGGCAAATATGATGGCGGCAACCGCGCCCTTCAGGGTCTTTGAATCGACGCGGCCCTGCATCCCGTCCAGCAAGCGGCCAATGCCGAGGCTTATCAGGGCGCCGAGCGCGAATACCGCGATGCCGCGCAATGAATGATCCAGCTGGTAGGGCATCGGCTCGAATACAAAATTGGTCAGCCACAGGGCGTAACCCAACGCCCACAGGATGATGGTGGCCAGGCCAAGCGTGCTGATTCGCGCAATCTTCATGATGTGCAGCGTGCATTAGCCCGCACGAGGTGGCAAGCCCGTTCAACGATGAATTGGCGCCGCTCGCAGAATTTTCGTTGACCCGCGTGCGCCGAGCGGTGAACTTTGGTGCACCTCGAAGCGGAGGGCGTGACGTGAGCGATCCTGGTCGTCCCGAAGCGATTTGTGCCGGCGGCGACAAACGAAAACCCGAACCGGACGAATGCGCGCCATGCTGCAGATCCTGACACATCGTCTGGATAACGGCTCGAGCCTCAACCTTTCGCTGGCCTCGCCGGGCAAGGGTGCCGACGAACATCTGGTGCTTGTGATCGGCGGTGGCCGCGGTTGCTCGCTCAAGATCGAGGGTGAAACAGCGGGCATATGGATGCCGCTTCGTGGCCGCCTGCATTTGCAGGATGCCGCCGGCGATTCCATCGTGACGCCGAGGGAAATCCTCGTTACGGAGCCGGAGAGCCGGGTTTGCGCGAGCGGCCGCGGAAATGCGCTATGGGCGGGATTGGCGGCAACGCCATGCGCCTGGCGCACGGCTCTGTGCGACTCCCTGGATCCTGCCACGCCGATGCTGCTGCCCGCGCGCCACATCGCGGATCGTGACTTTCGAAAGAGGACAATCGCTCTGGTGCGGCTGGCATTGAACGGCGACCCGCATCTTTCCGCGAATGTCGCGATCGACCTGGCGGTACGGCTGCAGGAAGGGTTTGCTAGTTTTATTTCGCGCTGTCCCGGAAGAACCTTCCTGCAGCGCCGTTCGGTGTTCGTACGCCTGCAACGGCTGCGCAACTACATCGCCGCAAACTGCCATCTGGATCTCGACGATCGTGAGCTGGCGAGAATGGCGAACTACTCGCAGTGGCATTTCATTCGCCTGTTTCGTGACGCTTATCAGGAAACGCCGCACGCCTTCCTGCTGAATCAGCGCCTGATGCGGGCGCGCCGTCTTCTTGACACCAGCCCCCTGGCCATCACCGAGATTGCGCGCGCGAGCGGCTTTGAAAATCGCAGCGTCTTCAGCCGGCTGTTTCACAAGCGTTTCGGCGTCACCGCGCTGTCGATTCGCCAGGGCAGCAGTGGAATGTCAGCCTCTGGCAGAAAGTCGAGCAGATGTGGCGCGTAGCCACGCACGCGACGATGAATGCGCCGGTGTATCGTACTCGCCGTGCGAAGGGCGGAAAATGAAGAGGCGCCCAGATAGCTTGAATGTGAATGTGGTATTTCCCAAGTTGTGTATTTGGTGATTGCAAGAATTTCACTCCGCCGGCAAACGCAACAAGCAGTGATCGCTACCAAACATCACGGCTATCGACACCACCTGATGGACACTTTGGCGCAAGCTTCCCGCGCCCTCTCCAACGGGCATCAGGAGGCGGCCCCCGAGTCGGGACCTTGGGGGCCGCCAATTTTCGCGCCTGACGCGTATTGCAGCCGCGATTGTCTGGTCGGTTGGTCTGTGAGTTGTTGGCACGCATAGAACCTGCCGCACGCAAAGTCGCCGAATCCAGTCACCGCAATTTCGAAAGTATTGCCTGAATCGCGTCTCCGCCTGGGTGCGAATCTGCGCGCCAGAGCACGCGCACAAGAATCATCAAGGTGAACCTGCTGCTGCAGATGCGTCGCCACTCGACGGCGTGCTTGCAGGCCGTGTTTGAGTTTTGCGTGACCTGGATGAACCGATTCGCAGGCACGGCGAACAATCGCAAGCACTGATTGAGTCACCAATTCGCCGCGCCGGTAAAACCATCTCGCTGAAAAGGACAACGCGTGTCGAACACGCCTTTTTAACATTGCCAGGGACGCGTCATGCGTTCGGGAACCTTTGCACTGTCCGATTGGCGGAGAAGATAAATGTCGAGTTTGCTGAGAAAGGAAATTGCACGTGTATTGCGTAGCGGATATACCCTTGCAGGTACGACGTTCGCTCTTGGATTCCTGGCGTTGCCCGTCTGCGCCCAGGACACCGGCAGCGCCGGCACAAGCACCACGCAGAATAGTCAAAAGCTCGAGACGATCGTCGTAACCGGCTCCAACATTCGCCGTGTCGACATCGAAACTGCCAGCCCGGTCGTCACGATCGACCGAGCCGCGATCCAGGCGTCCGGCAAGGTCAATCTGGGCGATCTCGTCCAGGCGTTGCCGACGATGGCCGGCAACGCCCAGAACCCGGCCGTGAACAACGGCTCCAACAAGACGGCAATAGGATCTCAGGGAAATGCCGCGGTCTCGTTGCGCGGCCTTGGTTCCGCCCGCACGCTGCTGCTTCTCAACGGCCACCGCATTCCGTTCCAGCTGCAGGACCTGAACGTCATTCCCGTATCCGCAGTCGAACGCATCGAAGTTCTCAACGATGGCGCTTCGTCGGTGTACGGCTCGGATGCGATCGGCGGCGTGGTCAACATCATCACGAAGACGAGCTATCAGGGCGCGGAATTCGGCGCGGACTACGGTATTTCGGATCAGGACGACGGCAAGCGAAACTCCGCGCACCTGCTGGTCGGCCAGACCACCGACAAGGGCAGCATCATCTTCGGCCTGCAATACGACAAGCAGGATCCGGTTTTTGCGTCGAACCGCAAGTTTTCGCACAATGCGCAGTACATCTACAACACGGGAATCAACACGAGCGCCGGCTCGTCGCGCACCCCCGGGGGCCGCTTCCATTTCCCGGCCGGCTCGCCGCTGACCGCGGCATTCGGCTGCAACTCGGTCACGCTTTCCGGCAACCAGCTGCCGAGCATTACCACGCCGCCCAAGCAGAGCGACTTCCGCTGCTATAACGCGGCGACCGACGGCTTCAACTTCCAGGCGGTTGGCAACTACGACCTCTTGCCGAACGAGCGCACCAGCATGTTTGTGCTGGGCAGCTACAAGCTCACCGACAACGTCGAGGCCTATGCCGAGTTGCTGTACCACAAAATGGTCGCGCACGCCCAGTTTGCGCCGTATCCCTTCGATTTGCCTCAAAACAACATCGTCATTCCGGCGAACCAGTATTACAACCCGTTCGGCGAAGAATTCGGCCAGCTCGGTTCAAGCGACGACATCACCCTGCGCCTGAGCACGCTGGGTAATCGCGGTCTCAAAATTGCCGATACCACTGAATTGGCCAATGTCGGCCTGAAGGGCAACTTTGGCGACACCAGCTGGAACTGGGATGCTCACATAAGCTACGGCAAGAACGATCAATTGCAAACGCAACAGAATTACGTCGACTTCTCGTCGATCCGTGCCTCTTTCGGTTGCACCACGGCGCCCGGCGCGGGGTCTTGCACGCCGATCGACATCTTCAACCTGTCCGATCCGACCACGCAGGCCATCCTGCAGAGTGCGAAGATCAATCCATTCCTGTCGTACCTGTACCAGATGAAGGAAGGTGACGCTTCGGTCAACGGGGCGCTGTTCAGTCTTCCGGCGGGTGATATGCAGGCCGCGCTCGGCGTTTCGTATCGCAAGGAGTACGTGGATTATCAGGTGGATCCGCTGCTCGACTCGACGTTCACCTTGAACAACGGCATTCCGACAATCAGCTGTGCCGGCCCCGGTTCCCTTTGCACGTCTCCCGCCCAGGGCGGTTTCAACGTCAAGGAAGCCTATGCCGAGTTGCTGATTCCGGTGTTGAACAATTTGCCTTTCGTTCATTCGCTGAACGTGGACCTGGGTGATCGCTATTCGAAGTACAGCAACTTCGGCAGTACCAACAACTGGAAAGCGGCAATCGAATACAGGCCGATCGAGGATTTGCTGCTGCGCGCGACGGCTTCCAAGGTTTTCCGCGCGCCGACCCCGACCAACCTCTTCGCCGGACCAACATCGGACGCGCCGACGGCCATCGATCCATGTGCGGGAGTAGCCGGAGTTTCCGGCAACAAGGCCTGCCAGGGAATGAACATTCCGCCCCAGGTGTTCTCGCAGTTGACCGCGTACACCATGGGCTCGCAGTTCGCCGCCGAGCATGGCCTGGGCAGCGGAGCCATCCTGCAGCCGGAGAATGGCAAGTCCTTCGACTACGGCTTTGTCTACGATCCGGAATGGATTCGGGGCCTGTCGGTCAATGCGGATTACTACCGCATTCTCCTCAACAACCTTATTGTTTTCGGCAGCAACACCGCCCAGACCATCCTGAACCAGTGCTTCAACACACAGGGACCGGTATGCGGCGATATCGTGCGCAATCCGGACGGTTCGATCAAGTTCGTGACCGAGGCTCCATTCAACGCCGGAAACCTGGTCGATCAAGGATTCGATATCGGCGCGCATTACCGGCTGCCGGAAACAGCATGGGGCAACTTCGCCCTTGGTTTCGACGGTACCTATATCGAAAAGTACAACGTCGTCCAGGGCGGATCTGCCCAGCATCTGGCGGGGCATTACGACAAGACCTACGGCAACTTCGCGCGCGTGCGAGCGCTGGCGACTCTGGACTGGAACATGGGTCCGTTCAGCGCCAACTGGACAACGCGCTATATCGGGCCGATAAAGGTCGGTTACGTGAATGGCGGGCTCGGCCCCTCCGGCGTTGGCGCGGGCAGTCTGAGCAACGCCTACAATCCGAATCCCATCGGCCCGGTACTGCACGCCGGCGCGGTGACCTATCACAATGCGTCGCTCGGCTACCATATCGAACCGATCAACACGTTCGTGCAGGTCGGCATCGACAACATTTTCAACAAGCTGCCGCCGCTGCTGTATCAGACCAACGTGACCAATGCCAATACGGACGTCTACACGTACGACACGATCGGTCGATTCTATCGCGCCAGCGTGACCGTGAAGTTCTAGGGAGCACAGGTTGTCCTTGAAGAGCCGCGCGGCCGATGCCGCGCGGTTTCAAATTCCAAAATTGCGCGCGCCAGCCAAGCATCCCATGGTTCGGAGCTGGCGAGATCCGGCGGACGCCCGATCGAATTCCGATGCGCCGTTTCCTCGCCGAAGGGAACCCGTCGACCGATACGGCCTCGACCGGCATCCGCGACGTGTGCCTGCCCGCCTGCTCGCCGCGGCTTTGCGGTCTGGCGGCAGACGCGCCGCATGGGGTTCAACATTGGCGGTGACTGTTCCGGCGAACAGCTTTGTAGCGGAAGGACATGAAGATTGCGCCGCGAGGTGACGCCGAGGCTGTTACGGGATACAAGGCAACAAAAAACCGCGTCATGGCGCGGTTTCCGGTGCCCTGCGGGATCTTGAGTTGGTGGGCGGAGGGCACTCATATTGCGCGGAAATTGCGCATTCTGTAGCCATTCCTGACTCGCTTCCCGGCGAGTTACTGTCAAAGTTACTGCCCGTCATCCTTGGGTTTGGGTTTGGTGGCTGCAGCGGCGCTTGCTGCTTCGCGGGCTGCAGCATCATCCTCCGCGCGCCGTCGCTGTGCAGTCGATTCACGCTTGCGATCACACTCGGCGATAGCCGCCCTATATGCGCCTTCGCCTTGAGCCTGGGTCAGCGAGAGCCTTGTGCGTTCCTGGCCGATCGCGGTCTCAAGATCGCCAATCTCTTTCCGGACGCCAGACTCCCACGTAGCGCCGGCCATATTGTTGTTCGCGTACTGAAGCGAATTGCGCAGTGAGTCGCGGCGACGCTCCAACTCTTCGATGTTTCCGCTGCCTTCGCGACTTCTCAGGTTATCGGCATCCTGGCGGCACCTTGAGTCTTCCACACCGTCGCCCAGATCGCGCAGCGCCGTTCCTGATGACGAATCGCGCAGGCCTTTGCCGGCATCAATATGCACTTCGGCAGCATTTGCGCCGCAAGGCTGCGCCGCAAAAACGACGGCGCCGTCTGGCCCCGAGCACTTGTATACCTTGTGTTCGGCGTGCACCGTTGCCGCTACGAGTAGGAGTGTCGCTGTAATCGCGCACTGAAAAGGAACGCCAACCATGTGTCCACTCCCTTTCCCTGACCGTGCAAACTATACCCCTCGCGCGCTTCCGAGTGGTTGCGACCGACACTAGTTACCGTCGAGCCTGCCGTTAATCCTCTCCCGCTCGGGTTCAAACCGCTATCGACTTCTACGGACACAAACCGACGAAAAACCCCGCTGTTATGCGGGGTTCAGGGGTTTGCTATGGACTTCTCTGGACCGCTGCGGACGGGGAAATGGTGGAGCGGAAGGGGATCGAACCCTCGACCTCTGCATTGCGAACGCAGCGCTCTCCCAGCTGAGCTACCGCCCCACTCGATGTACGATTTGACCCGCGGATGGCACGGGGGCATCAGCCCGCTGTTCCTGCCCCGCCTGGGACGCCGCAAGGTCGCGCATGATACATCGTGCGCCGCAGCGCGCCAAGTCAAGTGCCCAAAATTGTAGAGGTACTGCGCACGCATGGCCGTTCGCCCCAGGTTTCAGGGGACAACGGCTGCATACGTTGCCGGGCGCTGCAGGCGAAGCCGGCCTGGACTTGTCGAGGCTTGCCACGAACGGCTTTTCGCGTCAAACCAAGCCGTTGTCGCCCGAATTCCTGCGGTTCCCGACGAGATAGGCGCGCAGGGCGGCATAGGTCGCGGCGAGTGGCTCGGCCGTCGCGGGGCGCGCAAGCAGGGCCGCCAGCGCCTCGGGCACGGCAACGGGACGGCCGATCAGCGGTTCGACGATCGTGTCGAACTTTGCCGCGTGGGCAGTGGCGACCGCCGCCCATGCGCCTGCCACGCCTTCCTGGCGCAGCGCTTCCAGCGTACGCACGGCGGTCGCCGTGTGCGGGCAGACTATCTCGCCGTGGGCCGCGTAGCGCGAGTGGATCGTGGCGCGGATCGCCTCGTCACCGATGGCGTCCATCGTGAAGTGGCGCCGCAACTCGGTGTCGTCGGGATAAAGCCAGCGCAGGCGCTCGAAGTTGCTCGGATCGCCGACGTCCATGGCGTTGGCCAGTGTCGCGACGCTGGGTCGCGGCGTGTACGCGGCACCGGCGAAGAAGTCGTGCAGGGTGCGATTGGCGTTGGTCGCCAGCACGATGCGCGCGATCGGCAAGCCGCAGGCGCGCGCCAGGATGCAGGCGAACGCATTGCCAAGGTTGCCGGTGGGAATGACGAAATTGAGCATTTCGTCACGGTCGCGCAGGTGCAGCAGCGCGGCGTTGGCGTAGTAGGCCATCTGCGGCAACAGTCGGCCGAGACTGATGCTGTTGGCGGAAGACAGCGGCACCAGTGCGCGCAGCGCGTTGTCGGCGAACGCCTGCTTTACCACGGCCTGGCAATCGTCGAACGATCCGGCCACGCGCAGCGCCGACACGTTGCCGCCGAAGCAGCCGAGCTGGTGCGCCTGGCGCGGTGACACGCGGCCGTCGGGATACAGGATCACCACATGGAAGTCCGCCAGTCCGGCGAACGCAGCGGCGACCGCTGCGCCGGTGTCGCCGGACGTCGCGACCAGGATAGTTGTCGGCCTCTGCGACGAAGCCCGCGGCATGCGTCGCATGCAGGCGGCGAGAAAGCGCGCACCGAAATCCTTGAACGCCGCGGTCGGGCCGTGAAACAGTTCGAGCAGGTAGTCGTCCGCGTCTGCCAGCGGCTTGAGCGGCGCCGGGAACGCGAACGCTTCGGCGCAGATTGGCCCGAGTTGTGCTGCCAGGTCGTCGCCATCGAAGAACGGCCCCAGCAGGCGCGCGGCAACGCGGGCCAGGGAATCATCGGCGTCGAAGCTCTGCAGCGGCAGTTGCGGCAGCGTTTCGGGGACATGGAGCCCGCCATCCGGCGCGAGCCCCGCGTTGATCGCCGCGCCGAGGCTGACGGCCGGCGCCTTGCCACGCGTACTGGAATATTTCATGCGACGAGGCGGGCCGCGGGCCCGTTGACCGGAGAGACGAATGCCTCGCTGGCGAGTCCGGCTTCGGCGAATGCGGCGCGCATGGCGGGCGCAGCGAGTTCCGCGGCGACTTCGCTCTCGAACCAGGCGAACACGCTCGGTCCGGCGCCTGAAATGCTGGCGCCCATCGCGGCGTGGTCGAGCGCCGCCTGCTTGACGCGCGCGAAACCCGGAATCAACGCTGCGCGCCGCGGCTCGATCAGCACGTCGCGCAGGCCGGCGCGCACGAGGGAGGCGTCGCCGCGATGGCAGCCGCTCAGGACCAAGGCCAGATTCGTGCTTTGGCCGATGAACTCGGTCAGCGCGTAGTTCCCCTTGAGCGCCTCGCGCGCGCGCCGCGTTTCGAGCGTCGCGTCGGGATGCACGAGTACACAATGCCACGCGTCCGGTGCCGGCACGCGCACGAGGCGGTCGCGCGTCGCGAGCACGATGCCGCCGAGCAGCATCGGCCCGACGTTGTCGCCGTGGTAGCCGCCACTGGCGACCGCTTCGCCGACGAGGGCGAAAGGGTAGAGATCTGCCGCGGCGAACGGCGCATCCAGAAGCGCATTGGCCGCGACCAGCGCGGCGACGCACGACGCCGCCGAACCGCCCATGCCGGATCCGAACGCGATGCCCTTGTCGAGTTCGATCTCGAAGCCGAACGCCGGTTTCAGTGCCGCGTGCAGCGCGATCAGGGCCGCGCCGGCGGTGTTGCGCTCCGGCTCCAGCGGCAGCGCCACGGTGCTGCGATGGATCGAGGCAATCCGCACCTTGGGTACGTCGATGCGACGCACGGTCGCGCGATCGCCGGGGCCGGCGATGGTGTGGCCGAGGATGTCGAATCCGACGCCGATGTTGCCGACCGAGGCCGGCGCGAAAGCGGTGGCCTCAATTTTCATGCTGCTGGGCGCGTTTGGATGCGGGCAACAGTGGACGCCGGCAACGGTAGCCGAAGACAAAGCGCCCTCCAGGCTCGCCGGGGCAGGGGGTCGGATCAGGTGGAAGGCGCAGGGGATGCGAGTGCACTGGAAATTGCGGACACTTTTCTCGCGGGCCGGCCCGCTCGCCCGACCATGTCCGGGGACAGGGAGCAGGTAGCCTTCTCATACGTGCGCTCCCAATGCCGCAGCCACGCGCAACACGTCGGCAAACACGCCGGCGGCGGTAACCTCGGGTCCGGCACCGGGCCCCTGCACGACGAGCGGATTGTCGCAATAGCGCTTTGTGGAAAATTGCACGACGTTGTCGGTCAGGCGGATGTTGGCGAACGCATGGTCGCGCGGCAACTCGATCAGGCCGACACTGGCGCTGCCGTCACGTTTCAGGCTCGCGACGTAGCGCAGCACGCGCCCGCGAGTGCGAGCTGCGGCGAAGCGCTCTGCCATTGCGGCGTCGAGCTGGTCGAGTTGCGCCATGAATTGTTCCAGGGCAGGTGCCTGCAGGCTCTGCGGTACCAGATTCTCCACGGTAATGTCGTGCAGTGACAATTCCCAGCCGGCCTCGCGCGCCAGGATCACCAGCTTGCGCGCCACATCGATGCCCGAAAGATCGTCGCGCGGATCAGGCTCGGTGTAGCCGAGGTCGCGTGCGCGGCGCACAAGCTGCGAAAACGGCGTGCTGCCATCGTAGCTGTTGAACAGCCAGGCGAGCGTGCCGGAGAAGATGCCTTCGACGGCGAGTATCTCGTCGCCGGTGTCGAGCAGGTCGCGCAGGGTCGTGATGACCGGCAAGCCGGCGCCGACCGTCGCTTCATAGCGGAAGCGGGCCGAGCCCCTCGCGGCTGCGCGGCGGATCGCGCGGTAGCGATCGAGCGGTCCGGCGCCTGCCTGCTTGTTCGGCGTGACGATGTGGATGCCGGCGGCGAGCCAGGCCGGGTAATGCGCGGCGACCGCGTCGCTGGCGCTGCAGTCGACGATGATCGCGTGCGGAAGGTGCGAGTTGTGCACGTGGGTGGCGAGGCGGTCCAGCTCGCACGTTTCGCTCGCCGCAGCCATGCGCGCGCGCCAGTCGCTGCCGTCGCTGCCGCGGTCATCGAGCGCCATGCGCCGGCTCGACGCGAGGGCGCGCAGGCGCAGGTCGAGATTCGCTTCGCGCCTGAGGCGTGGCGCTGCCGCGGCGATCTGGTCGAGCAATGCCGCGCCGACCTTGCCGGGACCGATCACGCCGACCGAGATGGTTTGTGGAGAAAGATAGAACGCCGCATGCGCCGCGCGCAACGCGCGCGCCGCGTCGGCGCTGCCGATGGCGACCGAAATATTGCGTTCGGATGCGCCCTGCGCGATCGCGCGGATATTGACGCCGGCGCGAGCCAGTGCATCGAACAGGCGGGCGGCGGTGCCCGGCACGCCGGCCATGCGGTTGCCGACGGCGGCGAGCACGGCGATGTCGCCGGTAACCTGCACGCCGGTGATCTGGCCGGCCGCGAGTTCGCGCGCAAACGCATGCTCGAGTGCGGCACGCGCGATCGGTGCCTGCGCGGCGCGCACGACACTGCAGATCGAGTGCTCGGACGAACCCTGCGAGATCATCACGACCGAGACTTGCGCTGCGTGCAGCGCCGCGAATACGCGCTCGGCAGTGCCGGGTACGCCGATCATGCCGGTGCCCTCGACATTGACCAGCGCCAGGTGATGCGCGAGCGTCAGCCCCTTGACCGGCCGCGGTTCCGTCGGCGCCGTCGCAGCCGATGGATGTGCCGTGCCGCCGTCACCGTGCGCGTCGATGCGCGTGCCGGGATGCCCGGGCCGGAACGTATTTCTGATGAAGATCGGCAGGCCGCGCGCGATGGCCGGAGCCATGGTCTGTGGATGAATGACCTTGGCGCCGAAGTAGGCGAGTTCGCAGGCCTCCTCGTAGGTCATCGCAGCCAGCGTGATCGCTTCGGGCTCGATGCGCGGGTCGGCGCTGAGCACGCCGTCGACATCGGTCCAGATGTGCAACTCGTCGGCGTGCCACAGCGCCGCGAAGATCGCGCCGGAGTAGTCGCTGCCGTTGCGGCCGAGCACCGTTGCGCGACCGTCGGCGCCGCGCGCAACGTAGCCGGTCACGATGACGCGATTTTCCGTGTGCGCAGCACGCCACGCCGCGAGCAGCGGCGCAGTCGCATCCCAGTCGACCGCGACGCCGAGTTCCTCGTGACGGACCATCAGCAGCTCGCGCGCATCGAGCAGCGCGTAGCGCGCGCCGGCAGCGTTCAGGTGCGCATGGACGATCTGCGCCGACCAGACTTCGCCCTGGCCGCTGATCGCGTCGGCACTGTCCTTGCCCGCGCTGCCAAGCACGCTGATCGCGTGCAGCATCTCGGCCAGCGCAACGAAGCGATCCCCGAGCCAGGCGCGCAAGGGTTCGGCATCCGCGCCGAGCAGTTGCGTCGCGACGTCCAGATGCCGCTCGCGCAATTTTTCCCATTGCGGACGCCAGTCCGACCTGGCCGTTGCGGCGGCCGTCAGCCCGATCAGCGCGTCGGTGACGCCCTGCATCGCGGAAACGACGACGATCTGGTTCGTTTCGCGGCGCTCCTGCAGCAGCGTCGCGACGTGGCGGATGCGCGTCGCGTCGGCGAGCGAAGAGCCGCCGAACTTGTGCGCGACGATGGTGGGCGCGACACCGCCGCCAGCCGTCTCCATGGCGACAGCAGGCGATGCATCGGATGGTGGGTTGCCGCGTTCGAGCGCTTTCATCGTGCCTCCGGATGAGGCTCCGCGCTGATCGGGATTCGGGAGGCTGGCTACCCGCATCTCGATCGAGGTGCGGGGCCGGGTTTGCTTGCGTTACTCGCGCACGGCCGACCGCACCCACGTCGTGGTGGTCGTCGTACCGGTACCGTTGTTCAGGATTGTGCGCATGCAGCAAGTTGAACCGATGATGGTTGCCAAGTCAAGCGCAGCATGCGGATCAAGGCGGCGTGCGGAGCCTTTCATGAGGCCTTGGGACCCTTTGAATCCCCTTTCCCGACATGGGAGAGGCAGCGTGAGGCGCCGACGTCGCGCGTTCGGCTTGAGGCAACACGCCGCGGCGCTTTCCCGTCACCCGACTCATTCCCCAAGGAGCTTGGCGGAGAGGATTGAATGTGCGGTCTGGGAAGATCAAGTCGCGTTGGGCTTTCTGCAGATATTGACGAGCACCCTAGGCCAGTTTTTCCATCAGTGCCTCGTACAGCAGCCCCTTGCGCCAGCCCTCCAGCGCGGCCGGCCACGCGCGATCGGTCACGAGCGCTTCGAGGTGACGCCGCGCGCACAACAATGTCTCGGGCAACGCGAGTCTTTCGGCGATGGCGGCGACAACGTTCTTCATCTCGCCGACGGTGCGCTTCTGCGCGCCGTCGAGATTGGCTGGAATCGGCACGGTCGCCGCGATGTCGTCGCCGAGTGGCGCCTGCAGCAGCGCGAGCAGTTCCGCGCGTTGCGGCCCGCGCAGCGCGCGCAGGCCGCGTGTGCGTTCGTACAGTTCCTCGCCGCTGCGCGGCGGCTTGGCTGCCAGCGCAAGCGCGTGCGCATCGTCGAGCAGCCACGGCTTCGGCTTGTCGAGCGTGCGCGCGGCGGCGTTGCGCCAGCGCAGCAGGCGGCGCAGCTGCGCCTGCTGCTCGATCGGCCATTCGGCTGCGCCGCGCAGCGCGCGCTGCGGCTGCAGGTCAGGTTGCGCGTGGCAGGCGCGGTCGATCAGCGCGCGGCAGTCCTCGCGCAGCCACTCGCTGCGACCGAGTTCGTCGAGCGTGGCGGAAAGTGTCGCGTGAAGCTGCGGCAGGTAGACGACATCGAGTGCCGCATATTCGAGTTGTGCCGCGCTGAGCGGGCGCTGCAGCCAGTCCGAGCGTGTCTCGGCCTTGGCCAGGTCGACGCCGAGCACCTGGGCGACGAGCTTCTGGTAGCTCAGGCCGAAACCGGCGCCGGTCATCGCCGCGGCAATCTGCGTGTCGAACAATTCGCCGGGCCCGTCCGGCAGTAGCGGCAGCAGCGCTTCGAGATCCTCGCCGGCGCTATGCATGATGCTCAGTGTGCTTCGGTCGCCGAGGCGGTCGACCAGCGCGGGTGGACGCTGCAATGCCACGACGTCGACCAGCGCAACCGCACGGTCGCTGCACAGCTGCAGCAGCGCCAGGCGCGAGGCAAACGTGTTGGTGCGCATGAATTCCGTATCGACGCCGATCAGCGGCGTCGCGCGATGCGCCTCGAGCCATGCGCCGAGTGCGTCGGTCGAATCGATCCAGCTATGCATTCGTCATTCCGCCAGCTCCGTGAGGTGGAACCAGCGTCGGCGGATTCCGGTCTGAACAAGGCGCCGCTCGCGGTTGCGATGCCGGCGGCAGATGGCTAAGGTGCCACAACCCGGGAGGGTTTTGTAAACGCGATGCCTGGCAACGAATTCGTCCGCAAGCAGAATGTGCTCGGCAGCGCCGCCGGTATCGCGCTGCTGGTGTTCGCATTGGCGTATCGTTTTCTTCCATCGTTCGGCGGCAGCGGCGCGCCGGAACGGGCGGCCGCACCGGTTGCAACGGGTGCCCCGATGTCGGTGCGAGCGCCCCCGAAAGCCGAGTCCCGGGCAACGGTGCCGGTCGAAGCACCCAAGCCGGTCGAGCCTGCTCCTTTGATGCCGGCCGAGCCCGCCGCGCCGGCGCCGCCGCCGCCGAAAGCGATTGCTGCGCTGCTGCGCAAGGCCGACAAGGCACTTGCCGACGGCCACTTGATCGAGCCGAAGAGCACCAGCGCACAGGCGCTGTACCAGAAGGTGCTGGAGGGCGACAAGGACAATGCGGCGGCGAAGGCGGGCATTGCGAAGATCCACCAGTCCCTGCTCAACGACGCCAACGCCGCGCTCGATCGCGACGACGACAACGAATCCGAGCGCGCGATTGCTGCGCTGGCCAGCCTGTCGCAGGAGCCGGCGGCGGAACTCGATGCGCTGCAGGCGCGCCTGAAGCTGTTGCGACGGGTCAGCCCGATGCTGACGCGCGCGGCGGAATTGCTGCGCCAGGGCCACCTCATCCAGCCGGCCGACGCGAACGCGCTTGCCGTCTACCGCGACGTGCTGAAGATCGAACCGGACAACAAGCTGGCGGCACAGGGCCTGACGCAGATCCAGGCCGCGTTCCTGGCGCGCGCGCTCGCTGCCGCAGCGCAGGACGACTTCAGCGGCGCCGACTCGATTCTCGAGGAAGGCTCGGCCGTCGCGCCCGGCTCGAAGGAACTGCTCGACACGCGCACGCGCATCGAGGGCATCCGCCGCCAGCGTGCGGCGAGCATCCTCGCCCAGGCCAATTCGGCGCTCGATGCCGGCAACGCCGATCTTGCGCAGATGCTGTCGCAGCGAGCGCTCGGCTTGAGCCCGGACGTTGCCGGCGTCGACGAGTTCAACGAGCATCTGCGCAATGCGCGGCTGTACGCAAGTTTCAAGCCGGGACAGATCGTCACCGACAAGTTCCTTGACCGCAGCGGTTCGGCCCCGGCACTGGTGGTCATTCCGACCGGAAGCTTCATGATGGGCTCCCCGGCAAGCGAGGAAGGACACCGCTCCAACGAAGAGCCGCAGCGCGAGGTGAAGATCGCGACCGGCTTTGCGCTTGGCCGCGACGACGTGACCGTCGCGCAATTTCGCGCGTTCGTCAGCGACGCCGACTACACGACCGATGCCGAGAAACTCGACACCTCGAGCGTGTATGACGAAGAATCCGGACGCATGATCGATCGCCACGGCGCCAGCTGGAAGGACGATTTTCTCGGCGAGCGCGCCACCGACAACCTGCCGGTGGTGCACGTGTCATGGAATGACGCGCAGGCCTACGTGCACTGGCTGTCGGCGCGCACCGGCAAGAAATACCGGCTGCCGAGCGAAGCCGAATTCGAGTACGCGCTGCGCGCCGGAACGACGACGCGATACGAGTGGGGTGACAGGAATCCGACGCGCGTGTACGCCAACCTCACCGGTGACGGCGACCGCTCGCCGCACATGCATCGCAGCTGGGCCAAGGCGTTTCCGAAATACAGCGACGGTTTCTGGGGGCCGTCGCCGGTCGGCAGCTTCGAGCCGAACAAGTTCGGCCTGCGCGACATCGACGGCAACGTGTCCGACTGGATCGAGGACTGCTGGCACGAAAACTACACGCGCGCGCCGGCGGACAGTCGAGCCTGGATCAATCCGGGCTGTTCCGAGCATGTCGTGCGCGGCGGCTCGTGGGGCAGCTCGCCGGACCAGGCGCGCTCGGCCTATCGCCTGGCCGCGCCGGCCGAGACGCGCAGCGCGCGCGTCGGCATCCGCGTCGCGCGCGACCTGTAGGCGCGGCCTTACGGGCAGGTCAGTCCGGCCGGCTGCGTCAGGCGCGTCAGGTTCATGCTTCCGGTGCCGAATCCGTACGCCGAGTTGAACGTCACGGTGCCGCGGTTGCAGCTGGTGAACGTGAAGGTCAGCGTGCCCCAGGCATTCGGCACGATCGAGTCCGGGTCGAAATTCGGAATCCACCGGGCGCCGGTCGGCAGGACCGCGTTCGGGATCGTCGCCGTGGTTCCGCTGTAGGTCCCGGCGCCACCGAACCAGGCCTGGTTGCCGGCCGGATCGAACGCGAACCAATACGCGAGCAGGCGGTTGTCGGGCAGCACTTCGAGCATCAGGCCGTGGCCGCTCTGGGTCGGATCGAACCAGTTGCCGGTGAAGCCGGGGCCGATCGTGCCGTGCTCGAGATCGACCAGCGCACCGCCGTTGCCGGCGATCGTCGTGACGATGCCGTTCGGCGCGACCTTGCGGATGCGCTGGTTGTCGGTGTCGGCGATGTACAGCGTGCCGTCCGCTCCGACCGCGATCCCGCGCGGATGATTGAACAGCGCCTGCGTGGCGCCGCCGCCGTCGCCGGCGAAACCGGCCTGCGTGCACTTTCCCGCGACTGTGCTGATGATGCCGGCCGCGACCTTGCGGATGCAGTGGTTGCCGGTGTCGGCGATGTACAGCTTGTTGCCGGCATCGACCGCGACGCCATACGGTGCTTCCATCGCCGCGGCGGTGGCCGGCCCGCCGTCGCCCGAGTAGCCGCACGTGAAGGCGAAGCCGCCGGACGGTTCAGCATCGTTGCCCGCGACGGTCAGCGTGCTGCCATCGCTGCGCACTTCGCGAACCCGGCAATAGGCGTCCGGCGCGAATACGTTGCCGGACGAATCGACGGCGATCTGTTCGGGCACGCACAGGCCCGGTCCGAGGTAGGCGGCGCCGCAGTTCGCGCCCGAAAGCGCGCTGATGATTCCGTTCGGCGCGATGCGGCGCAGCGGGCCGTAGGCGCTCGATACGAGCAGGTTGCCGGTGTTGTCGATCGCCACGCCTTGTGGCCAGTAGATCGTCGCCTGTGCCGCCGGGCCGCCGTCACCGGTATTGGCACGGAAGCCGTTGCCGAGGATCGTCGTCACGATGCCATTGGCATCGATCCTGCGCACACGGTTGTTGTAGGCGTCGGCAACGTACAGATTATGCTGTGCATCGAGCGCCAGGCCGCCGACCAGTTCGCTGTAGTCGACCGGATTCTGCACCAGTTCGGGGTAGCTCAGCGGGAAGTTGAAGCGCGCATCGGTCGCCGCGCCGCCGTCGCCGGAATAACCCGGTTGTCCCGCACCGGCCACCCGCGTCAGCGCGCCGTGCGCGTCGACCTTGAATATCCGGTTCGGGCTGCTGCTGAAATAGACGTTGCCGGCCGCGTCTGCGGCGACTGCGCCGGGCGAGCCGATTGCGGTGCCGACGCCCGCTTGCGTCGCGATGTTGGTCAGGCGCAGCAGATCCATGCCGCCGCTGCCGAAACCGAGCCCGGCAATGAAGTCGACATGGCCGTGATCATGGTCGCTGAACGTGAACTTGAGCGTTCCCCATGTGTTCGGCACGATCGAACTGGAATTGAAATTCGGGATCCAGCGGCCTCCGGTGGGCAAGACGGCGCCGTCGATCGTTGCCGTGTTGCCGCTGTAGGTGCCCACGCCGCCGAACCAGGCCTGTTTGCCCGAGGGATCGAACGCGAACCACAGCGCCAGCAGCTGGTTGTTCGGCAGCACCTCGAGCATCAGGCCGTGGCCGGCCTGGGCTGGATTGAACCAGCTGCCGGTGATTGCGGGGTCGATCGAAAATGGCTGGACCTCGAAGGCGCCTATATCGGCGCCGGGGCCGACTACGCGTGCAAACCCGCGCTGGTCGGTTGCAAGCTGCGCGCTGTTGTTGCCGGCGTCGATGGCCGGGCTTCCCGGTGCCAGGGCATGGGTCAATGTCGGCCCGCCATTGTCGGCCAGCGGCAGCAGCAGCGGGTCCACGTGCAGCGTGCCGGACAAGTGCGTCTGTCCCGAATTGAGGTTGTTGTTGTAGTCCCGCAAGACCACATTGTCGTGACCGGTGACGACTCCGCCAGAATGGAACTCCAGGTCATTCGTGCCCTGTGCACAGGCAAAGATCGAGCTTTCTATCGTTGCAGTGGTAAATGCGACGCGAAGGGCGGAGCCCGATTCGCCATTTGCGTTGAATGCAAACGTGCTGTTGGAAATGCTCAAGGGCATGACCACGCAGCCGGCACTGTACAGGGAGGTGGCGTAGTTGCCGGAGACAGTGCTGTTGCTGATCCTGACATTCGCGCCGTACGAGCCGAGCAGCAGATTGCCGAAAGCGAAGCCGCTGCAGGAAAACGCCCGGTTGCCCGAGATCGTCGAACGGTCGACAACGACGCTGCCCTCGGCATACGCAGCACTCACGCCGATCCCGAGATTGTCGCTGATCGTGCTCGAATACATGGTGAAACCGCGGAGGGCGGAGACGCCTCCGCCCTTCGAAGATCCATCGCCGCAAGCGGTCACGGTCGAGTGCACCAGGTATAGGCTTCCACCCTTGATGCAATAGCCGTTTGCATTGGCAATCTTGAGCGACTCGACGCGCAGCGTTCCGCTGCCGCTGTGCACGAGGACCGAATCCGGTTCGCCCGCATGCCTGGCGCCGTCGATCGTCAGCGCCTCGGGACCGGGGCCCCGCAAGGTCAGATCGTCGAGCGCGGTCTGGATCGCACCGGTCGACAACGTGATTACGCCGCAGGTCAGGGCGGACATGTCGACGGTGTCGCCGCTGTGCGCGCGCGCCACCGCATCGCGCAGGCTGCCGTTGCCGTCGTCGTTGCAGTTGGCAACGACCAGCGCAGTGGCCACACTCTTCGGGGCGCCGCCGGAGAACGGCACGCCGGCCGCGTTGCCGGGCGCTGAATCGACGAGTCCGAGCAGCCCGAAGGCGACAGCCGTGCAGGTGGCCAGCGGCCTGGCGCGCAGGTCGCTGCATTGCGTGCGGTGCCCAATGTTCACAGTCACTCCCCTAAAAGATTCATTGCGGGTCCGCCGAGGCGCGCCTGCTTCCCGGTGACTCGACGCAATCGAATATCGCTTGCCCACCGGCAGTCGGTGTCCGGTCATCGGCCGAAGGCATCGCGCCCGCATCGCACGATGCAATGGTCGACTGGGTCGGCGGTCGGACCGCCAGTTCGGCGCGGACGCAGGCGGACACGATCAGTCCGCAGACGAGCAACAGCAGCGCGAAGCTGGCCAGGTAAAAGACGAGTCCGATCGTGGCAAGCAGAAAGACGTGCAGCGACCGGACGATCGTGGAAAACCTGTTCGATGTTCGCGAGTCCATCCTTGTCCCGTAATTTGCTGTTCGATCCGCGCGATGCCGTTGTACGCGACCGCTGCGCCGCGGACAATTCCCCGCAATGGCTAGGCCGGCTCGGGAATCATCCGCGCGACGGCGTTCACGGTGAATCATCCGAATTGAGTAGTCCGGTCGACCGGACTAGGCACAACGGCGGGGCCCCGCCCTGATCTATTGACAAGGTCGCGGCCAGGCGACTCAATTGCCATGCCTGAACGTCAGCGGGATGGCGCGCCCACGATGCGGCTGGACGGGCTTGGGAGGGAGCAGATGTTGCGGGGAGGGGCCGGGGGAATCTTCTGCGCGCTGTGCTGCATTGGCGCCAGCGGCAACGATGTGGTCGCCCAGGAACTGTCCGAACGCGAATTCCTGGCTGAATTCCCGACGGTCCTGTCTGCTTCGCGCTTGCGCCAGGACCCGAGCGAAACGCCGCAGGCCGTCACCGTGATCGACCAGGCGATGATCCGCGCGTCCGGCGCGCGCGAATTCGCCGAGCTGTTCCGCCTGGTTCCCGGCTTCACGGTCAGCTACGTCACCTACGTCAAGGGCCTGCAGCCGATCGTCAGCTATCACGGCCTCGGCCGCGAGTTCTTCTCGCGCCTGCAGGTGCTGATCGATGGCCGTTCGATCAACAACGCCACGCTCGGCGGCGTCGACTGGAGCGAGGTTCCGTTCGCGCCGGAGGACATCGACCGGATCGAGGTGATTCGCGGCCCGAGCAATGCGACGCACGGCATCGGGGCGTTCCTCGCGACGATCAACTTCATCACCAGGTACGCGTTGCAGCAGCAGGGCGCGGAGGCCAGCGTCAGCGCCGGCGGCGGCGGCGTCCGCGACGGCGTCATGCGCTTCGGCAGCGGCGCTGGCGGGTTCGACTATCGCCTCGTCGCCGGCCATCGCGCCGATGACGGGTTCACCGGCGTCGACGATTCGCGCCGGCGCAACTTTGCGACGGCGCGCGCCGACTGGCAACCCGGTCCCGCCGACAGCCTGCTGCTGCAGGCCGGCGGGACCGACGGCAGCAACGGCACCGGCAGCGGCGCCACGGCGTTCGATCCGCGCCGCTCGGTGCAACTGACGACGTCCTACGCCCAGGCGAAGTGGGAGCACAGCTTCAATCCGGCCAATTCGTTCTACGTGCAGGCGTACTGGTACACCTTTCGTCTTGCCGACCAGTACGGCGTGACGCTGCCGCAGGCGCCAGCGGCGGGGCAGGTTTCGATCGACGGCGGCAGCTTTGCCCGGCGCAGCGATCTGGAGATCCAGCAGACGTTCGGCATGAACCCGAACCTGCGCTGGGTCTGGGGCGGCAGCCTGCGCGAAGACGTCGCCGAGGTGCCGTCGCTGTACGCGGCGATCAGGCCGCTGCACGTCGAGCGGCTGTTCGGCCATGTCGAGTGGAGGATCGACGAGCGCCTGCTGGCGAACGCCGGCGCGATGATCGAGAACAACTCGCTCAGCGGCAGCGACGTCGCGCCGCAGCTCGCGTTGAACTACCGCTTCACGCCGGACCAGACCTTGCGCTTCAACGTGTCGCGTGCGTTGCGCACGCCGACCGTGATCGAAAACCAGGGCCAGTTCGCGGTCGGTTCGCCGGGGTCGCCGCGCGAAGGGCCGGCCGGCGACTTGCTGCCCGAGACGATCCTGTCGCGCGAGATCAGTTACGTCGCGCAGTGGCCGGAGCGGCATGCAACGCTCGATGTGAAAGTCTTCGACGACAGCGTGCGCGACCTGATCGACCTGATCGGCGCGCGCGACAGTCCGGGCGCGACGCCGTTTCCGAAGAACGCGGTCAATGGCGATTCCGCGCACGAACGCGGCATCGAGGGCCAGTACGTATGGCGGCCTTCGGCGGCGACGTTGCTGTCGGTGTCGGCGACGTGGCTCGACATCGACAGTGCGGACCGGCTCGACAACTATTCGAAGTCGGCGCCGCGCGGCACGGTCCACCTGCTCGCGTCGCAGCGCTTCGCCGAGGTGTGGGACGCCAGCGTGACGTTCCATCGCCAGGGCGCTTTCCGCGCCAGCGGCAACAGCGACCCGCAGCGTGCATTCAGCCGCGTCGATGCGCGCCTGGCGCGACAGTTCGCGCTGTGGCGCGGCGAAGGCGAGATCGCCGCGACGTTCGAAAACCTTTTCGACAGCCATTACACGGAGTACCGGCTCAACGATGTCGCGGACCGTCGCGCCTGGCTGACGTTCCGCTACCGGATGCCGCCGTGAGTGCACCGCCTGCCTTCGCGGCGCCGGCGCGACGCGTGCCTCGCCGGCGTCGCGCCGGACTTGCATTCGCGGCCATACTCCTGGCCTGGCTCGCACCAACCATCGTGTCGGCGCAGGTGCTGGTCGTGCTGAGCGACGAGTCGTCCGGATACCAGGCGGTCGTCGCGGAATTGCGCACCGGCCTGCACGGGTTGCGCGACGGCGAATTGCGGCTCGACAACATCATCGCCGCCCGTCTTGCCGACGTCGATGCGGCGACATTTTCGCGTTACGAACTGGTCGTCAGCGTCGGCCTCGCCGCCGCCCAGGCCGTGGCCTCGCGCGGCGCCGCGACTGCGTTGCCGCCGACGCTTTGCCTGCTGATTCCGCGGCAGGGATTCGACAGGCTCGCGTTGCCGCGCGACAACGCGGGCGAACGGCGCGTGACGGCCGTGTTCATCGATCAGCCGCTGTCGCGCCAGCTCGACCTGCTGCGCCTCGCGCTGCCCGAGAGCCATCGCGTCGGCGTGATCCTGGGCCCGAGCTCGACCGCGCTCGGCGACGAACTGCGCGCCGGCGCGAAAGCGCGTTCGCTCGACGTTGCCACTGCGACAGTCGGCGAGCGTTCCGCGCTGTATCCGGCACTGCAAACCTTGCTACCACGCAGCGACCTGTTGCTGCTCCTGCCCGATCCGGTCGCGATCAATGCCGACACGCTGTACGGATTGCTGCTGGCCAGCTATCGCGCGCGCGTCCCGGTCGTCGGATTCTCGGAAGGATTGCTGAAAGCCGGTTCGCTCGTCGCGTTGTTCTCGACGCCGCAGCAGCAGGGCGCGCAGGGCGCCGAAATCGCGCGCCGCGCGCTGGCGCACGACGGCGGCCTGCCGGCGCCGCAGTATCCGCGCGAGTTCACGGTGCGCGTCAACGCCAGCGTCGCGCGCTCGCTCGGCCTGCGCGTGCCGGACGAGCAGGAATTGCAGGCCGCGCTCGGCGCGCGGCATGGCGAGGGCGACGCGACGCGCGAGGCCGGCGGCGCCACGCACGGCGGGCCGCCATGAAGCAGTGGGGCATCCGCGCACGCGTGTTCCTCCTCGCGCTCGCGCCGAGCGTGATGATCCTGCTCGCGCTGGTCAGCTACTTCACCTACGAGCGCATTGCCGAGGTCGAGCTTTCGCTGGCCGAGCGCGGCAAGCTCGTTGCGCGCCGGCTCGCCGCCCCGGCGGAATTCGCGCTGTTCGCCGGCGACAATACGGCGCTGCAGCGCCTCGCCGATGCAGCCGCCGCCGAGTCCGATGTCAGTGCGATCTCGATCGAGGATGCGGCAGGCGCCGAGCTCGTGCACGCCGGGCATGCTTTCGCGAAAGGCTCGATGCGCTTCTCCGAACCGATCGTGCAGACCCGCGTCGCGGTCGGCGATCTGCCGGAGCAGTTGAACGCGGCCAGCCCGCCGGCGACGCTCGGCCGGATCACCGTGGCCATGTCGCGCACCGCGGCGGAACGGCGGCAGCGTCAGTTGCTGCTGACCGGCCTTGCGCTGGGCCTGGCCGCACTGGCGTTTGCGCTGGCGCTGGCCGTGCTGATCGGCAACGCCGTGATCGGCCCGATTCGGCGCCTCGCCGGCGCGATGGTCGCGCTCGGCCGCGGCGAGTCTGCCGCACCGATCTCGACCGCCGGCGGTGGCGAATTGACGACGCTGGCCGAAGGCTTCAATCGCATGGCCGAGCGGCTGCAGGCCGACGCGCTCGAGCTGGAGCGGCGCATCAACGCGGCGACGCGGGAACTGCTGGTGCAGCGCGATGCGGCGCAACAGGCGACGAAGGCCAAGTCGCGTTTCGTCGCGGCGGCCAGCCACGACCTGCGCCAGCCGCTGCACGCCATCGGCCTGTTCACGTCGACGCTGCAGCGGCGCACGGCCGGCGGCGAACTGCAGGACGTCGTCGCCGACTTGGTCAAGGCGGTCGGTGCGATGGACCGCCTGTTCAACTCGCTGCTCGATATTTCACGCCTCGATGCCGGGACGTTGCGCGCGAATCCCCGTGCGTTTCCGCTGCAGCGACTGTTCGAGCAGCTGCAGGCCGAGTACGCCGAAGCAGCCGCGCAGAAAGGCTTGCGCCTGCGCATTCACGCGACGCGGGCGCTCGTGCAGTCGGACGAGGTGCTGGTGCACCGTGTGCTCGGCAATCTGGTCGCGAACGCGATCCGCTACACCGCAGCCGGCTCGGTCCTCGTCGGCTGCCGCCATCGCGGCGGCGACGTGGAGATCGAAGTGCGCGACAGCGGCATCGGCATCGCCGCGGACAAGCATGACGACATCTTCCTCGAGTTCTACCAGATCGGCGCCGGCGCGGGCCTCGGCCTCGGCCTGGCCATCGTGGCGCGCCTGGTACGCCTGCTCGGCACGCGGGTCAACGTGCGCTCCGCGCCGGGTCGCGGATCGACATTCGCGCTGCGCCTGCCGCGCGCTGCATGGGCGGCAGTACCGGCAGCGGAGGACCTGACCCTGCCGGTGCCGCGAAGGCACGACCGCGCATTGCGCGTCCTGGTCGTCGACGATGATCCGCTGGTATTGTCGGGCAACCGCGTGCTGCTCGAAGAACTCGGCTGCAGCGTGCAGACCGTCGCCAACGCGCGCGACGCTCTGGATGCCGTGGCCGCGCTCGACGGAACGCCGCTGCTCGTGCTCTGCGACATGTGGCTCGGCGACGGCGACAATGGCATCGAGCTGCTGCGCCGCATGAACGCCCTGACGGGCGCGCCGGTATCGGCTATTCTGGTTTCCGGCGATACCGGCCCACAGACGCTTGCGGCGGCCGCCGATGCGGGCTACGCATTGCTGCACAAGCCGGTTTCGCCGGCCAAGCTGCGCGCTGCGGTGATGAACCTCGCGTCCACCCTGCGCACCTTGAACGACTCCGGATTGCACGATGAAGATACTGCTCGCTGACGACCACGCGCTGATCCGCTCGGGCCTGCGCAACGAACTGGCTGAGCTCGCCGCCGCGGTCGATTTCGTCGAGGCCTGGGATGCGGTCTCGCTGCGCCATGCGTTCGAGAGTCATCGCGACCTCGACCTGGCGCTGGTCGACCTGACCATGCCGGGCATGCAGGGCGTAGCCTCGATCGCCGCGGTGCGCGGCGATTTTCCGACGGTCCCGCTGATCGTCGTATCCGGCGTCGACACCGGACCGCATGTGCAGGCGATCCTGCGCACCGGCGCCGCCGGCTATATCCCGAAGTCGGCGCTGCCGCAGGTCATGCTGCACGCGATCCGGCTCGTTCTGGCCGGTGGGCAATACGTTCCGCCCGAAATGATGCGTCTGCTCGACGACGAAGCGGCGGCGGCTAGCCGCTCTGCTGCACCGCCGCCGCCGTCGGCCGCGGACGCCGGCCGTCTCAAGCTGTTGAGTCCGCGCCAGAAGGAAGTATTCGCGCTGCTCGCGCAGGGTTTGTCGAACAAATTGATCGCACGGCAGCTCGACATCAGCGAAGGAACGGTCAAGAGCCACGTCGCGACGATCTTCGACGTGCTCGATGTGCACAACCGCGTGTCGGCCGTGGCCGAGGCGCGCAATCTTGCCAGCAAGGCCGGTTAGCAAGTGAACGGCGAGCGGCGCCGCGGGCGAAGCCGCGGCACGGTTTCACTCTGGGGGAATCGCCGCGCATGACTGCCGGCACGTCCGCGATCCGCAATCCGGTCCGGCCGCCGCCGACGACACGCGCCGGTGACGCAAGGCCACGCGAATCGCGCGCGGTCTATAATTGGCACAACATTTTTTCGGAGTGACATGGCAATGAATGCCCCGACCCGCATCGATACCACACGGATCATCCGCGCGCCGCGCGGCACGACGCTTTCCTGCCGGAGCTGGCTGACCGAAGCGGCGTTTCGCATGATCCAGAACAACCTCGACCCCGACGTCGCCGAGAACCCGAGCGAGCTCGTCGTCTACGGTGGCATCGGCCGTGCCGCGCGCAACTGGGAATGCTTCGATGCGATCCTGCGCTCGCTGCGCGAACTGGGCGACGAGGAAACGTTGCTCGTGCAATCCGGCAAGCCGGTCGGCGTTTTCCTGACGCATGCGGATGCGCCGCGCGTGCTGATCGCCAACTCCAACCTCGTGCCGCACTGGGCGACGTGGGAGCACTTCAACGAGCTCGACCGGAAGGGCCTCATGATGTACGGCCAGATGACGGCCGGCTCGTGGATCTACATCGGCAGCCAGGGCATCGTGCAGGGCACGTACGAAACGTTCGTCGAGATGGGCCGCCAGCATTACGGCGGCAATTTGAAGGGCAAATGGATACTCACCGCCGGGCTCGGTGGCATGGGTGGGGCGCAGCCACTCGCGGCGAGCCTGGCCGGCGCATGTTCGTTGAATATCGAATGCCAGCAGAGCAGCATCGACATGCGCCTGCGCACGAAGTATGTCGACGAGCAGGCGAACGATCTCGACGATGCGCTCGCGCGAATCGGCAAGTACACCAGCCAGGGCAGGGCAGTTTCGATCGCGCTGCTCGGCAACGCGGCGGAAATCCTGCCCGAGATGGTCCGGCGCGGCGTGAAACCCGACGCGGTGACCGACCAGACCAGCGCGCACGATCCGGTCAACGGCTACCTGCCGATCGGCTGGACCATTGCACAATGGTTCGAGCGGCGCAAGTCCGATCCGGACGGCGTGCGCGACGCGGCAAAGAAGTCGATGCGCGTGCATGTCGAGGCGATGCTCGCGTTCCAGAAGATGGGCGTGCCGACATTCGACTACGGCAACAACATCCGCCAGATGGCCAAGGACGAAGGCTGCCCGAACGCGTTCGATTTCCCCGGTTTCGTGCCGGCCTATGTGCGGCCTCTTTTCTGCCGCGGCATCGGCCCGTTCCGCTGGGTCGCATTGTCCGGCGACCCGGAAGATATTTATAAAACCGACAAAAAGGTAAAAGAGCTCATTCCCGACGATCCGGCCCTGCACAACTGGCTCGACATGGCCAAAAAGCGCATCAGCTTCCAGGGCCTGCCGGCGCGCATCTGCTGGGTCGGCCTCGGCCAGCGCCACAGGCTCGGCTTGGCGTTCAACGAGATGGTGCGCAACGGCGAGCTCCAGGCGCCGATCGTGATCGGCCGCGATCACCTCGACTCCGGCAGCGTCGCGTCGCCGAACCGCGAGACCGAAGCGATGAAGGACGGCAGCGACGCCGTCTCGGACTGGCCGATCCTGAATGCGTTGCTGAACACGGCCGGCGGTGCGACCTGGGTTTCGTTCCATCACGGTGGCGGTGTTGGCATGGGTTATTCGCAGCATGCCGGTGTTGTGATCGTTTGCGACGGCACACCGGCGGCGGACAAGCGGATTGCGCGCGTGCTGTGGAACGATCCGGGTACCGGCGTGATGCGGCACGCGGATGCGGGCTATGACATCGCCTTGAAGTGCGCGAAGGAACAGGGGCTGAAACTGCCGATGGCGTAGGATGCGTCAATTGAGTCGGAAGGTAGACAATTGCTCCCAAGTCGACCTTGAAACTCTCTTCGAGAGCTGCCGAGGCAAGAACGCAAAAGACCATATCCGCGACGCGGTAGGTTGCTGTCGCAGTGGCGCCTGACGGGCGTGCCGCAGCAATTCACACTCGACGGTTCACCACGGCAACGCCGTGCCATTGCTGTGCCAAAACGTCCCGGTGCGCGCGAGGTCGAGCGAATCGACCTGTTTCACCAGCTGCGTTGCGGCTTGAGCCGGCGTCAGGTCGCCGTGCCCACCGACCATCTCGGTCGCGACGTAACCCGGATGCAGCAGGAATACCGCGATGCCGCGCGGCTGCAAGTCGACGGCGAGGGATTTGCCGATGGCGTTGACGGCGGCCTTCGATGCGCGGTAGCCGTAGGATCCGCCGGAGGCGTTGTCGGCCATCGAGCCCATCCGGCTCGTGATGATCGCGATCTTGCTGCCTTCGCCAAGGTTCGGCAGCAATGTCTGGGCGACGCGCAACGGGCCGAGCGCATTGACTTCGAACATGCGGCGCGCGCCCGCGAAACCGTCCGCGTCGATCGAACCGAGCGCATTGCGCTGCAGGATGCCGGCATTGAGCCAAAGCGCGTCGATGCGCACACCGTCGATGCGACGCGCGAGGTCGGCGACTGTCGCGTCGTCGCTCACGTCGATGCCGGTCTCGATTCCAGCTCCGGTCTGCCGCAACGCCTCGCTGCCCTCGCGGCAGACGGCGATGACGGTGTCGCCACGCGCAACGCATGTCTGCGTCAGCGCGAGGCCGATGCCTCGATTTGCGCCGGTGATCAGGACGGTCTTCATCGCATGCTCTCCATGGTTCGATTCGCCAGAAAACGGATCTGGCTCCTCGGACATGAGGTCAGGTTCGTTTGCCGGCAAGGGTCGGCGCGGCGCCGTAGGCTGGGCCGTAACATCCTGTCAGACACGGGCTTGGCAGCTCAGGCTAATTCCGCCCCACAAACACCGCCTTCGGCATCATCACGTGCACGCCCTTGTTGCGGTCGACCAGTTCGGTGATGTCGATGTCGCCCGTCACGCTGATCAGCATGTAGGCGTCGTCGCGGCTCATCTGCTTCTGTGCGACCAGCAGGTCGATCATGCCGGCAACGGCCTTGTGCGTGGCGACGGTCAGGTCGTCGTCGAAGCCCATGCTGATGTAGTACGTCGGCGTTTCGGCCCACGGGTACGGTCCGGTCTTCACGCCCTTGCGCAGCACGAAACGGATCGTTCCGACGAGTGAGGTTTCCAGTGCGGTGATGTCGACTTCGCCGTTGCCCTGGCCGGCGTGGCCGTCGCCGATCTGGAACAGCGCACCCGGGACGAACACCGGGTAGTAAACGGTCGAACCGGCGACGAGTTCCTTGTTGTCCATGTTGCCGCCGATGATCGTCGGCGGCGCGCTGTCGTACTTGCCGAATTCGGGCGGCGGCGCGACGCCCATGCTGCCAAAAAACGGATGCAGCGGGATGTCGATGCCGGGCGCGAAATGTGCGATGCGCTTGCCGACGTCGAGCGGAATGATCTTGATGCGCGCGTACGGGAAATCGTCGGTCTGGAAACCGATGCCGTAGCGGAACGCGTTGTACGCATAGGGGATGGCGAGATCGACCTTGTCGACGTGGACTTCGAGCGTGTCGCCCGGCTCCGCGTCCTGGATGTAGACCGGGCCGGTGAGGATGTGTCCGCCGGGACCGCGCTCGCTCAGCGGCACGCCGTCGAAAATTTCGCGCAGGCTGCGCTCGACGTCCTCGGGCTTGACGCCGGCTTTCTCCAATCCGGCCGGGCTGTTGGTCAGCACGGTGTGGAAGACCACGGTGTCGCCGGACCGTATGCGCAGCGCCGGCGCGCTGCTCGCATCGTAGTGGCCCCATTGCACCGTCTTCGGCGTGGCGGGAAGGTCGTAGCGCGTTGCGCCATCGTCTTTCGCCACGGTCGAAGCGGTCAGGAACAGCGATACGACGCCCAGGCCGAACCGCAGATGCGACCGGCGCCTGCTTGCGAAACAGCGGGAGGGATTCATGACCAGGACCTTGTTGCGATGGAACAGGAAGAACCGGTCAACAGGTTAATCATGCGAATGCTCGTCCTGTCATGGAAAATGGCTCGACAAACGTCACCGAATGCCTTGCGCTCGCGGCGACCAGGTCTTGATTGTCTGCGAACTCAAGTCAGCGCCTCACAACGTCGGCGATTCGTCTCCCAGCATCGCCCGCCGCACGATCCTGATCGGCGCAAATCCCTGCTGCATGAAGGCATCGTGGAATTGCTGCAGGTTGAATGCCTTGCCCTGCCTGGCTTCCAGGTCGGCGCGCAGCTTGAGGATCTGCAGCTTGCCGAGCGTGTAGTACAGGTAAGTCGGGTCGGCCGTACCGCGCTTGGTTTCAACATCGCCGACTGCGCGCGACTGGTAGCCCTCGTTGACGAAGAAGTCGACGCCCTGGTCGAACGTGAATGCGCCCGTATGCAGCTTGATGCCGACGATGAAGCGCGCGTTGCGCAGCAACGCGTCTTGCAGCTGGCCGAGCCGCAGCAACTTCTGCTGGCGCGCGTCGTTCGGATATACGGCCTGCGCAAGACCCTCGTCGAGCATCATCTGCTCGCTGTAATGCGCCCAGCCTTCGGCATTGCTCGAGCACCCGAGCAGCTTGCGCACGCGGTCGTGCACGTTCTGCATCCACAGGAACTGCACATAATGGCCCGGATAGGCCTCGTGCGTAGCGATCGCGCTGATCACAGGGTAGCTGAACTGCGCCATGAATTCGTCGACATGCTTCCTGTCCCAGGCGGCTTCCGGCAGGGTCACATTGAAGTAGGCCTCCTTCGCCACGGTTTCGTAGGGACCCGGCGTGTCCATCGACGCGAACGTGATCGCGCGCATGAACGGCGGAGTTTCCTCCAGGATCGGCCGTACCTCGGACGGTATCGTGATGATGTGCCTGTTCTTGATGAAGGCGATCAGGCCGTCGAACGTGCCCTTGAACGTTTCGAGCAGCTTGTCCGGAGCAGGGTGGTCCGCGGCCATCTCCGCCAGCACTTCCTTCGCCGACTTGCCCGGTTCGAGCTCCTTGGCAACGCGTGCGAACTCCGCCTGGTTGCGATGCATGTTTTCGGCGTCGATATCGAGCAGGCGATCGAGCGGCGTATCGACCATTTCGTCAAACGCGAGCTTCTTGCGGTAGGTCTCGGCACCGAGGCGGAAGTCGCCATCGGATTGCGCGAGTAGCGTCTTTTTGAGCCAGGCCTGGTAGTTCTTCAGCGCCTTGACGACAGCGGCGTTGGCCCTGGCGAACGCATCGTTCAGCGCCTTGTCCTTGACCTCGGCGAATGCGGCTGGCACGTCCCTGGCAAAGAAATCCGTCGAACCCGGCAGCTGCTGCAGCGCAATCTGCGTGTAGATCTTCGGTGGATGCGCAAGGTTCGCGCGCGCCTGCTGCAGCACGCCGGGCATGAGTTTTTCACGCGCGATCAGGTCGCGCAGGCGATCGTCCGGCGATGCGAACTTGCGCTCCAAGATCGAGAACGCGCTGTTGGTGATGCCGCTCGAATAGGTGTCGGGATTCTTCTGCCACGGCTTGATCGTCTCGAGGGTCAGCAGCGTGCCGCGGATATAGTTGAGCACGAGTTCGCGGTCGCCGCGCGTCTGTTCATCGAGCGTCTTCACATCGACCGCTTCGACGCGGTGCAGGTAGTCCTTGAGCGTCGCGATCTGGCGATCGATCGCCGCACGGCTGAAATCCTCGAGCCGGGTGTCGTAGTCGTGGATGCCGCTGAGCGTCGCCGTCGTCGGGTTTGTCGGGAAGTAGTAGTGATCGAAGAATTCGTCAGCCAGGCGCATGAACGCGGCGTTGGCGTTGCCGCCCGGCACTTCCGCGCAGGCTGCGCCGGAAACCAGATGGAGCGCGAAGCCCGTGAGACAAAACAACAGGGTGCGGAACATGTAGGGTCCTCGGGATTGTTTCCGGATGTCGGCACCCACTATCGCATACTCGAAGCGATGGCTCGTGCCGCACGACGGAGCGGCGGTTCCAGCGACGGTTGTTGGAGACTGTGTCGGTGCGGGTGTTGCTACTGCGAGTCGAACGTGCCGTAAAAAATCGACGTCATGTCGAACGCGCCGATCGTGCACGGCGTGCTGCGCGCAAACCCGCGCTGGTCGACGCCTGTCGGCGGAATTGTCGGACTGCCGGCGTTTCCCGAGCAGTCGCCGCCGGCGCGTGCGGGGCTGTCGGGGCGCAGGGCGATTGTCCTCGTTGGACCGCCGTTGCCGGCGAGGAGGGCGGGATCCAGAAGCGGGTCGACTTCGAGCCGGTCGCCGGTCTGGGCGCTCCAGTTCGAAGCGGTCGTGTCGTCGACGAGGTTGTAACCGAGCGACGTGATGTTGCCGGCGCCGCTCAGGAAATCCGGTCCGTTCGGCGCGCTGTTGCCGGCGAAGATGCTGCTGATGACGGTGAGTGTGCCGGGGACGTACATCGCGCCGCCATTGTTGTCGGCCGTATTGCCGGCAAATGTCGAGTTCGCCACGACCGTGCTGCCGCCCGAATAGATCGCGCCGCTGGTCGTGCCACTGTGGTTGCCGCTGAACGTGGAGTTCAACACGAGCAGGGTGCCGTCGTTGTCGATGGCCCCGCCGAAGATCGTCGCGTTGTTGCCGGTGAACGTGCACGAGTCGATCGTGACGTTGCCGTTGCTGTTGTACAGCCCCCCGCCGGCCGAGTTGCCGAGCCCATGCTGGATCGTGAGCCGGCGAAGCACAATCGTCGCACCGCCATCGACATAGAACACCACGTACTTGCCGGAGCCATCGATCGTCACGCCGTTCGGCGAACCATCGATCGTGAGACTCGTCGACAGGTTCGGCAATGGCAGGCTGCCGAGCGTGATGGTTTGTCCCTGTACCGACGGCGCGAAGAAAATGTGGTCGCCGCTCGCCGCCGCGGTGATCGCCGCGTCGAGCGTGCAATCGGCATCGCTCATCGAATCGACCGTGCACATGCCGCCGCTGCCCGTGCTGGTCACCGTGAAGTAGGGGCCGGATGCCAGCGCAGGCGCTGCGCAACATGCCAGGAGAGCGAGCGTGATCGCGTCGCGCGGTAAAATCCGATTCACGAGGTCGCCGATTTGCAGTTCATGCGGCCGTAAAGTATGGCAAAACTCACGCGAAATTTGCCAGATGCTGCGAGTCGCGCGGTTCCTTGCGGCAACCTGACAATGATCGAGTGTTTCGCGGCGGCGCGGCGCGCAATCGCGGCGACGTTCAGGCCGGGCGGCAAATTGCGGGCGGGCGGTCGACCCCAAGTGCAGGGCTTGTGAGCACCGGAAGCCGGGCTGCACGGTGTCGATTTCGCGTCGTCTCGTTCGTCGGAATGGTTGAGGGCGACACGCCGGCACCGTCCGGCGCCATTCATTCAATCCAGCAGGAGAGACCGCAATGCGATTTCTTTCGATGATCCGGGTTCAGGAAAACACCGGCAAGCAGCCCAGCGAACGGCTGATGACCCAGATGGGAAAGTTGATGGGCGAGATGACCAGCGCCGGCAAGCTGCTCGATACCGCGGGTCTGGCGCCGACTGCGCAGAGCAAGCGCGTTCGCCTGCGTGGCGGCAAGATCAGCACGGTCGACGGGCCGTTCACCGAGACCAAGGAAGTCGTCGGCGGTTACGCGATGCTCAAGGCGGACTCGCTGGACGAGGCGGTTTCACTGACCGAGCGCTTCGTCCAATTGCATGTGGAAGACGGCCGGGAGATCGACTGCGAAGTGCGCCAGGTGTTCGAGCCGGATATTGGCTAGCCCGCAGCGGCAGGCCGGCCTGCAAAGCCTGGCGCGCGGATGGGTTGAGCGCGGCGGCACTCGACAACGAAGCTCGTCACGGCATCGACTTTTTTTTGGGCAGCGCGGTATTGGTTGGGTTTCGCTTCGTTCAACCCAGCCTACAATAGGCGCATGACCGATTCCGAGAGTAGTCGTGCACGCTGCACAAACTGCGGCGCGAGTCTGGTCGGTGAGTACTGTCACGTCTGCGGCCAGAAGCGCTTCGTCGAGAGCGATCGCCGCTTCGGTCATCTGCTGCATCAATTTGTCGGCAGCTTGACCGATCTCGACGGGCGCGTCTGGCGTACCGTGCGCGCGTTGCTGTTCCAGCCGGGCCTGTTGTCGCGTGAATACTTCGAAGGGCGGCGCGCGCGCTGGCTGGCGCCGGTGTCGTTGTTCCTCGCGGTCAGCGTGATCTACTTCGTCGCTCCGCTACGCGGTGGCGACCTGACGCTGCAGTTCAACCAACAGGTGGCTCCGGAAATCCGCGCGCAGGCCGTGGGGCCGGACGAGACGCTGAGCGAAACCCAGCGCAGCGCGACCGGACAGTGGTATTCGCGTTACACGGTGCGCTGGATCGAGCGCCGTGTCGCAAGGCGCGACGCAGCGCTGCGCGCGGCTTCGAACGGCACGACGGGTTACAGCATGCGCGACTATCGCATCGCCTACGATGCGAAGGGCGACGACATCAGCAAGGCGCTGGTCGTGCTGCACGTCCCGTTCGCGGCGCTGGCGCTGCTGCTGATGTTCTGGCGCCAGCGTCACTACTACGCCGAGCATTTCGTGTTCGCGCTGCATTACCTGGCGTTCTGGATGATTGCCTTGCAGGTCGTTGCCCAGTCGATCAACCTGCTGCACGGGCTGCCGGCCGGATGGGCACCGCCCCTGGCGTTCTACGACTGGGTCATGCGCGCACTGCTCGCGGTCTACGCTGTGCTGGCGCTGCGGCGCGCGTACTCGACAGGCTGGCTGGGCGCGACGATCACGGCGACCGGCCTGATCGCGTCGATCGTCCTGGTCAACCTGTATCTGTATCGTGCCGCGCAGTTCGTCATCACGTTTGCGCTGACCTGAAGGTTCTTTTTTTTCGTGCCGATATGAAGTTGCATCCGCTCGATAATCCGGTCTGGTCGTCGCTGACGAGCCGTCACGCCGCGCTTGCGCGCCGCACCGTGCATGCGGCGCGCTATCCGGCCGAGGTCGCGCCGTTCGCCGCGGTCGCTGCGTTCGACGCGGATGCCGCCGAGCAACTGGCGACGTTGATGCAGAAGGACGAAACCGTTCTGTTCGTCGGTCCCTCGCCGCCGTTTGCTGCCGGCTGGCGCGTCGAGCCGCTCGAACACATCGCGCAGATGACCTGCGGCAGCCGGCTTCTCGTACCAGACGGGCCTGAGGTGATCGCTTTGGGCGCTGTGCACACGGCCGACGTGCTGGATCTCACATCGCGCGTCTACCCGCATTATTTCCGGCCGCGAACGGTCGACATGGGCCGCTACTTCGGCATCTACGATGGTGCCAGGCTGGCTGCAATCACCGGGGAACGCATGCGCCTCGACGGGCATGTGGAGCTGAGCGCGATCTGCACCGATCCGGGCTATGCGGGACGCGGCTATGCGCAGCGGCTGGTCGCGCTTCTGACGAACGACATTCTCGAACGCGGCGACCTGCCGTTCCTGCACGTGAGCCATCGCAACGTGCGCGCGAAGGGGCTGTACGAGCATCTGGGATTTCGCTGGCGTGCGGATATCGCGTTGCTGTCGGCGCGGCGCGAAGCGTGACGGTATGACTGCAAGCCTGGCGGATATTGTTCGCGCCGCGGCCCACGCCCTGCATTTCTGGGTCGTGGGACAGTCGCCGCGCGCCGCCCGGCGCAAGAGGGCAGGCGCCGCCAGCGCCTGCTGGCCGGGGTCACCATCCCACCTCTTCCCGTCCAGGGGGAGAGGCCTGAGAGCGATCATTGCGCCTGTAAAGTAGTTCCCGGAACGACACACTAGGGCAGCGTGACGTACTGTCCAAGGAAGTCGCGCGCGCTCGCCGTGTCCATGCGGTAGTCCTTGTCCTGCGATTTGCATTGCGAGTCGCCGGTGATCGTCGTCGCCGCGACGATGTCGGTTTCGACGCCGTTCAGATGGATGAAGTGCGGCCCGCCGGAATCGCCATAGCAGGTGCCGCCGCTGTCGTTCGAGCCGGTCGGCAGCATGTCGAAGACCGCCCATGCAGCCGACAGCGAACGGAAACTCTGGTCGACCGTTTCGCGTGCGACATTGTCGAGGATGCCCTGGCCACCCTTCTTGAGCGAATCGCGCGTCGTGCCGTAGCCGACGGCCGTGAAACGGGTCGAGTTGAGCGAATGATCGGCCTTCATCGCGTCGAGCAGGCCGGCCGTCGGCAGATGGGCCGGCGTGATGGGCGGAACCTGATCGAGCACGATCACGGCGACATCGTGCGGATCGTCGTTGCCGCTGCTGCCGTAGAGCGGGTTGGTATGCGGCGTGCCGGTGTAGAACGTGCCGGTCAGTCCGGTCGTGTCGATGACCGGATCGAACGTGACCGAGAACACGGCACCCGGATTGTCGGCCAGGAAAGTGTCGACGGGCTGCGTGCAGTGGCTCGCCGTCAGAAATACCTGCGGCGCGATCAGCGTTCCGGAACACCACTGGAAAACACCTTCGCCCGGGATGTTGACGACCATCGATCCGACGAACGGATGCGAGGTGCCGTCCGGAACGCCGAAGGTGATGGCCGCGGCTGGTGTTGCGGCAGCCATCAGCAGGAGGCCGGCGGTGCGGCGGAATGAGCGGCGGGAAACGTGCGATAGGGTCATGATTCCTCCTTGTGCGTCGAGCCGTTCGGTGCTCGACAGGGAATGGCTCGTCGACGTGCGCCAGGGTTCGCGCGCGTGCCGATTTTGCCAAGCCGATGCTAGCGCAACAATCGTTAAGGCGTGGGCGTGCGCCGGTTTGGCGCTGCTGAATGCTTTCTCGCCGCACTGGAGGGATGGCGGTTCAGAGCCTCTCCGATGCGACTGCCGGTGCCAGTGGGGCACCGGATGGCCCGGCCATGCGCCGAACCTGCACGCATGCGCGGGCACGGCGCCATTTGCGCGCACGGGCAATCGGTGGAATGCTTGGGTCACGGGCAGCGCGCCTTTGCTTTTGGAGACCGGGATGAAGCTTGGACGAAACACGATACTCGCCGCAGCGATGCTGGCCTGCGTGCCTGCGTTGGCCCAGACCGATGCACCGTCCACGCCCCGCAACACGACGGTGTTCAAGTGCACCGGGGCTGACGGAGGCGTGATTTTTTCCGAATCGCCGTGCTCGCCGGATCCGAGCAAGGTGCAAGAGGTGGATACATCCCGAGCGCTGCTTACCGGCAGCGGCGGCAGCCAGGGCGAGGTCGGCGCGGGGCTTGCCGACGATGAGTGTCGCCGCCTCGCGCGCAGGTCGGCTTTCGCCACGGTCGATACGGACATCGAAACATCCAATCGCCACATCGCCGACTACCAGCAGCGTCAGAGCCAGCTTGCCGAGCAGAAGGTGTATGCGTCGGACGGGTCGGGCCAGGTGCTCAGCGATCCTGCCGCCCCGCAGGCCATCGCCGAGCTCGATGCATCGATCGCAAAGGAGCAGGAATTCCAGAAGAAGGCCAGGGCGAATGCCGAGATCGCGTATCAGAATGCGGCCAAAAGCTGCGATGCGCTGGCGGCAAAGAAATCGCAGGACGCGCAGCAATAACGGATGGTGCGGATGCGCCCGGGACAGGCAGCCGCGCGCGTTGCTGCACGGCGCGGCGCGCGCAACGCGGCTTGCCGTGAAGTCAGGCGGCCGCGGGAGCGGCGGCAGTGCCCATGCGCTGCTGCAACTGACGGCGCAACAGCCACAGGCTGAACAGCGCCTGCAATGCAACGCTCGCCATCGAAACGATCCACACCTCGTGCAGCTCGAAACCGGCCTGGTGCGACAGCCAGACCACCGGAACGGCAAAAGTCACCAGGCGCGAGGCGCTGCTGATCAGCGACGGTACCGTGTTGCCGAGCGCCTGGAACATGCCCGAGCACGTGAAGACGATGCCGGAAGCGACGAAATTCCATGAAATGTAGCGCAGGAATTCGGCCGCGACAGCGACCACTGCGGCGTCGTGCGTGAAGGCCAGCGCGAACCATTCGGGTTTTATCTGGCACAGCAGGGTCAGCGCGAGCATCAGCACGCCGCCGATCAGCGCCGCCGACTTGAATGTCGCACGGACGCGCTCGAACAATCCGGCGCCGACATTCTGGCCGGCGACCGGCGCTGCGGCGAAAGCGATCGCCATGGCGGGCAGGAAGATCGCCTGCATGATGCGGCCGCCGATGCCGAAGCCGGCTTGCGCGGACGCGCCGAAATCGCGGATCACGCCGTAGATCACGGCCATGTAGATGAACATCAGCGCGAACTCGCCACCGGCCGGCAGTCCGATGCGCAGGATCCTGCCCCAGGTGTGCAGGCGCGGCGCCCACTGCGCCGGATGGAAAGCGACGACTTTTTCCAGTTTCGCGAAATACACCGCGAGCACGACGACGCCGAGCGCCAGCGAAATCGACGTGGCCAGCCCGGCGCCGGCAACGCCGAGCGGATGGCCCGAGCCCCAGCCGGCGATCAGCACCGGCGCGAGCACGGCATTCAGGATGACCGTAACCATCTGCACGAGCATCGTCGGCTTGGCGATGCCGGTCCCGCGCAGCGCCGAACCCATCGCGATCAACGCGAATTGCAGGGCGAGGCCGGGCAGATACCAGTTCAGATAGTCGATGCCGGCTTGCTGGACATCGGCGTCGGCCCCGAGCGTGCGCATGAACGGGCCGGTGAAGACATAGCCTCCCGCGAGGGTCAGCAACGCACACACGGTCGCGATCGAGAGGCTCTGGTTGAAGACGAGGTTGGCATCGGCGACGTCCTTGCGTCCGATCGCCTGCGAGATCAGCGCAACGGTACCGACGCCGAGCGCCTGCGTCAGCGCCATGACCACGAACGTCAGGTTGCCGGCCGCGCCGACGCCGGCGATTGCCGCACCGCCGATGCGCGCGACGAAGTACAGGTCGATGAGAAAGTACAGCGTCTGGAACAGCATCCCGACCGCGATCGGAATCGCAAGCTTGATGATGTGCTGGGTGATCGAACCCTGGGTGAGATCCTGCATGGCACGCTCCGGCGGCTTCTCGCGACTACGTTATCACGCGCACCGCGCTGCCGTTATTGGCACAGAGCAGTCGCGGCGCATGACAGTTGTCACACGATGTGATCTTGCCGCGACTTTCGGCGCGAAAGCGATCCTGGCTCGCAACGTTCGATGCACTTCGGCGCCTCGCGGCCGCTCCCAACCCGAATCGCGCTGGCGTAATATCTGGCGATGATCGATGCCTGCGAAATCCGCCTGGCGCGCCTGGAAGAAGCCGAACGCATCGCCGTCATGTCGCGCGATTTCATCGAGCACGGGCTGGGCTGGGGCTGGGATGCGCCGCGCGTTGCCCGTCGAATCCGTCATCGCAACACCAATGTCGTCGTCGCGCAGTCGGGTACCGATGTCGTCGGTTTCGGCGTGATGGAATACCACGAAGTCGATGCGCATCTGCTGCTGTTCGGGGTCGAGCCGATCCATCGCAACCGCGGCATCGGTTCGAGCCTGCTCAACTGGCTCGAAACGACGGCAACAACCGCTGGTATCGAATTGATTTTCCTGGAAGCCAGGGCCTCGAATGGCGCTGCGCGCGCTTTTTATCGGGCGCGTGGCTATCGCGAGTTGGCAACTCTCTGGCGCTACTACTCGGGCCGCGAAGACGCGGTGCGGATCGGCAAGGACCTCGCAATCGCGGCAACGCCATGAGGCCATTGCCTGCAACCGATGCGGCAATCGGCGGACCAGAATCGGAGCCTGGCTTCGGAGGCACGAATGCAACGAATGAACGTGATGACGATGGCGCTCGTGCTGGCGGCGTGTGGCCGGTTCGCGGGCGCGGCGTCCGGCGACGAGCAGGAGATCCGGCGCGTCGAAGCGGTATTGTGCAAGGCGTTCGAGTCGGGCGACGCCGCGACGCTGCGCCGGCACATGGATGCGACGTTCACGCAGACCAGCTCGCGCGGCGAGGTGACAGACTTCGAACAGAATGTCGCTGAGGTAGCAAGGCGCGAACCGCATTACGAGGTGTTCCGTAATCACGAGCAGAAGATCCGCCTGTATGGCGACTCCGCCATCATCCTCGGCATCACCACGGTCAAGGGTACGGCGGAAGGAAAGCCGTTCGAGGCGGACTTCCGGTACACCGATACGTGGATCCGCCGCGACGGTCACTGGAAGATCGCGGCGAGCCATGCGAGCCGGCTGGCGAGATGAATGTCGTCCACGCGAACTCCTTCCGCTTCGAGGGTGAGTGCAGGCGGGTGGTGTATTTCCTCGAGCGGTGCTCTCCACCCGTGGTTGCTGGTCCACGCCTCGCCTGGCGAACCAGGCTCTCCGTGCATACTGCTTCGCGCGTTCAGCGTGCAGGAGCCGGTAGCTCGCTAGCGCGCGGCTTCTATCCCCGGGAAGGGTTTGGGCGCGCTTTCAGAGTTCGACGATCGTCTTGAAGCCGCCCCAGAACATGCGCATGCCGTCGAACGGCTGCTTCTTCGGGTTCATCATGTCGCGCAGTCGCGGATCGGTCATGACCTTCTTCATCACGCGATCGCGCGCTGTGCGGTTTTTGTAGACAACCCACGAGAACACGACGACTTCGTTCGGCTTGAGATTGACCGCCTGCGGGAACGACGTGACCTTGCCCGGCTTCACGTCATCGGCGACGCATTCGACGTATTCGATTGCGCCGTGTTCGCGCCAGACCTTGCCGGCCTTGCGCGACATGCGCTTGTAGGCGGCGAGCTTTCTCTTCGGCACCGGTACCACGAAACCATCGACGTATTTCATGAATCCTCCGTTGAGTGGCGGTCAGGTCACACATTCGACCCGGATTTTCCGGGAAGTTCCCTCCGGGATTCCGTGATCGCGATGGTCGCGAACACGCGGACAGCGATACCGCGCGCGACGGGGGCGAGACATGCACGCGATGCATTCACTTGCCGAGCCGATCGATCAGTGCCATCGCGGCAGCAGGATTGCGCTCCTTTGCAGCGCTGATGAAGTAAAGGTAGACATCGCGTGCCGGCGCCGGAGTGGTCGCGGCAGTTTCGACGTACGGCAGGTCGGCGGGCTGTTCGCCGCGCGCCCATCCTTTGGCGCGCTCGGCCCACGCATCCAGCGCGGCAGCCGCATAGCCGGTTGCGAGCGATGACTCGCTGCGCATCATGCGCGCGTAGACGAAATCGCCGGTCAGGTCGGCGAACGACGGATAATCGGTCGAGTCGGTGAATACGGTCGGCATGCGGCGCTCGCGCATCATCGCAATGTACTCGGCGCACATGAAGCTTTCGTGCCGCACTTCGAGTATATGCCGCAGGGAATGGCCATTCAGTTCGTGCGGCAGTAGGTCGATGAAGGCGGCAAAATAGTCGCGTGCGAACGCCCGGTTCGAGGCAAACTGCCACGAGATCGGTCCGAGGCGGTCGCCGAGTTCGGCGAGCCCCGCGAACACGAACCGCTTGATCGCCTTGGCCGCGTTTTCCAGCGAGGTCGTCTGCGTCGCGAAACCCGGTGCCTTCAGCGAGAAAACGAAACCGTCCGGCGTCTGAGCGCGCCAGTTCGCGTACGTCGCAGCCGTTTGCGGGCGATAGAACGTGCTGTTGACTTCGATCGCGGTGAGCTTTCCGCTCGCGTACTCGAGTTCGCGCTTTTGCGGCCACTTCTGCGGGTAGAAGTTGTTGCGCCACGGCGCGAAGTTCCAGCCGCCGATGCCGACGCGTATCTGTCCCGAAGCACTGTGCTGATTTGCCTTTGAGCGGGATGTCATTGGTCAACCTGACTTCGGGCTGGGCTCATGCGATTTTTAGTGTGGATGGTGTTGCCATGCAACGCTGATCCGGGAACGTCTCCGCGATTCGGCCGGGCGATCAGGCGTGCTTCCACGGATCGTACGTTCCGAACCACCACAAGTGCCCTTCGAGGTCGCGGCAACTGTAGCCCGCGCCGCCGTACTCCTTGGTTTCCAGTTCGTCGACTATGACGGCGCCGGCAGATTTCGCGCGCGCGTAGTGCGCATGCGCATCGGCGACGATAACGCTCGCGCATTGAGTTTCGCGTCCGCCGATTTCATCGGGCTGCACGATGCGCTTGCCCCACGCACTGGCATGGTCGACCGAGCCGAGCATGATCATGCCGTTGCCGAACGTCAATTGCGCATGGTGCACGATGTCGCCATCGGCGTAGACCGCGTGTTTTTCGAAGCCGAAAGCCGCGCAGAGCCAGTCGATCGCAGCGAGCGCGTTGCGGTAGCGCAGGCTCGGTATGATCGTGGCGACGGTATTGGCGGCGGGGCTGGGCATCGTCGTCTCCTCGACGTGGCTTGTCCAGGCAAGCTAACGCGGGAGCCGGACCTTTGTCACCTGCTGCTTGTCATGCGCTTCGACGCGTCGACGTCGGCAGAAAGAAAGCCCGCCTTGCGGCGGGCTTTCGGTTCGAGCGTCGTGGCCGCCCGAGGGCGGTCACTGATGCAATTACTACAGCCTGCAATCTTCAAAACCGTCGGCGAAGATGAAGTCCGCATTCGCGACGACATTGAGGGTGGAGTGCGTCAGGGCCGTTTCGTTGCCGGGCTGCACAGCCGCGAAGACGTCCAGGCCCGTGGTGATCGTGTAGAACAACGGTCCCGTGCCACTGAACGTCGCCACGCCGTTGACCACGGTGACAGGCCCGATCGTATTCGGATTGCCGCAGCTGTCGGTGACCGTCAGCGTAACCTGCGTCGTGTTGTCCGAAGTGATGACCGCATCGGCACCATTGTGCACTTCGACCGTACCGGCAAACTGGGTGCCCTGCGGCACGTCGGCCGGCGGCGCCGGATTGAACGCGAGATGATTGCCGGTCACGTTGAGCTGGCGCGTATCCTGCGACGGACTGAAATTGAGGTCGCCGCCATAAGTCGCAGTCAAAGTAACGAAGCCGAAGAAGTTGGATGTGATCTGGCAGCTGCCGATACCGGAGCCGTCGAGCGTGGCGTCGCAACTGCCGCCGGCGCCATCGTCGACATGGACCGAACCGCTCGGTGTGCCGGTTCCGCTGGCGTCGTGATCGACTTTCACGTTGACCGTGTATGGCACGCCTGTCGAGGCGTCACCCGGATCGACCGAAGTCGAGGTGATCTTGGTCACGCTCGCTGCGAGGAACTTGAACACATAGGCCGAGCCGATCAGAGCGTCGCCCGGCGCACCCACCAGAGCGCGTCCAGCCTGCACGGACGCGCTGAAACCGAACATCGCCGCAGCCGGGTTGTCCGACGGCACCAACTGGTTGACAAGGCTGTAAGACGTGCCGTTCGTGCCGTACTCGTAGGCAGCGCCCGCGTTGGAATTGGCACCCGGTGCACCGGCGACGAGGAACGTGCCGAGCTGCGCCACGCTGCTGCCGAACGCATCGCCGGCAGCGCCGCCTGCGACCGTGATCGCAGCCGTCTGGCTCCACGACGTCCCCGTGCGCGTATACACATATACGGCGCCGCGATTGTTGTTGTTGCCCGGTGCGCCGAACGCCGCACTATTGTTGAAGAGTGAAACGGCCGTGCCAGCGAAATTGTTGGCGACGTTGGCCGGGCGAATGTTTGCCTGCTGCGTCCACGAACCGCCGTTGTTGACGAAGATGAATACCGTACCGGAGTTCTGCTTGTTGCCGGTGTGGTAATTCGGTGCGCCGACAAGGATCGTGCTGCCCGACAGCGAGACCGACGTGCCGAACAGGCTGCCCGAGCGGGCCTGGCCGCCATTGGCGCGGAAGGTCGAGCGAGTAAACGTGGCGCCGAGGTCGATCGAGTCGAATACCACCGTTACGCCGGTATCCGGCTTGTTGTTGACCGTCGAGTTCGGCGCGCCGGCTGCGACGCGGAACCCCTGGACGGAAACCGACGTACCCAGGTGGCCTGCGCTCGTGAGCGACGACGTCAGCGTGTTCGAGTTCTGCGTCCAGGTTGCGCCGGACCCGCTGAACAGATAGACGGCACCCGCGCCCGAATTTCGATTGGGGGCACCCACCGCAACGATGGCGCTCGTATTGTTGCCGCTGATGCTGACCGCGCCACCGAAATGGTCGCCGGCGACATTGTCGCTGGCCGTCAGGGTCGCGACTTTGGTCCAGATCGTGCCGCTGCGCGTGAAGACGTAGGCTGCCTCGTCAACCGGCGCGCCGACCACGGCGACCGCGCCATCGTCGGAAATCGCAACGCCGTTGCCGGCGAGCGCGCCGACGTTGGCGGTCGGCGTGAGTTTCTGCTCTTCGTTCAGGTCCGCGAGCGCGAGACCCGGACTAAGGGCAGATATGAGAAGAAGCGTGAGAATGGCGGCGCGGCCGCCAAAGCGTCCACTTGAGTTCAATAGCATGTTGATGCCCCTGGTTTCTTGTAATACTTCGGCAAAGCTGCCGTCCGCTGACCTGGGCAAACCCCGGCCCAAAGTCCACACATAATGCGAAGCACGTCCCGTGCCATGCGGTGATATGTGACCTGCGTCACCTTATACCTTTGACAAGCCAGTTGTATATCCCCCATCCGGCCACTCGTCCGGGGTTTTCATCCGCCCGCGCGGGGCACCCGGGTGTCGTTTTTCGACACCTGCGGATTCGGAAAGCCTTTCACAATCAAGCGCTGCTTGCGCAAACCTCGGCGGCAAGCCATGCCGAATTCGCCGGCACCTTGCGCGAAACCGCTGAATGGCAGTTCAATGCGATTGCCCGGCAACGCAAGTCGGGCAACTACCAATCCATCTGCGAACGAGGCGGTTGTCATGAGCAAGGGTTTGAATCAGAAGAAGGACACAAAGAAGAAGCCGGCCAAGACCCTGAAGGAAAAACGTGCCGAGAAGGACGCAAAACGGCAGTCGAAGGGCTAGGGGTTCGTTCCCCGCATTCGCCGCGCCGGATGCGCGCGGCGGATGCGCAGTCAGTCGGCCAGTCCCTTGGATTCGGCCGCTCCCAGCATGTCGGCGTGTTCGAGGCGACGCGCCTTGCGCGCGACCAGCGGGTGCACCAGCACCGACAGCAGGATGACTGCTACACCGGCGTAGAACGACGGCGACAGTTCGCGTTGCTCGCCGAGCAGCGGAATGGCCAGCAGGATCGCATAGACCGGTTCGAGATTGGTCGCCAGTTGCACGCTGTAGGCGCTGAGCTGGCGCAGCGCCTTCAGCGCAAGCGAGTAGGGCAGCAGCGTGCAGCCGATTGCCAGCGCCAGCAGCAGCAAGCCGTCATGCAGGTCCGGCAGCGGAAACATCGGGCCGTCGTGCGGCAGGAATGGTGCGAGAGCAACCAGCAACATCGCCCCGGCGCCGAGTTCTATGCCGGTGACGGTGAGCGGGTCTGCGTGCTCGACCAGGCGCTTGTTGAGCGCGCTGAACAGCGCGACCAGCAGCGCCGAGACAATGCCGATGGCCAGCCCCAGCTGCATCGTTTGCGGCACGCCGCCGACGACCAGCACGACACCCGGAATCACCAGCAGGCCCAGTACCAGTTCGCGCGGGTCGAAGCGGCTGCGTGCAATGAGCGGCTCGACGACCGCCAGGAACACCGGGCCCACTGCCATGCAGGTTGCACCGACCGACGCATTGGCGAGCTTGATCGCCGCGTAGAACGTCAGCCAGTGCAGCGCAACCAGAAGACCGATGCCTGCGTATGCGGCGATCAGTCGCGGCGGCATTGCGCGCAGGCTGCGCCAGACCGATGGCAACAGCGCCAGCACGGCGACGACGATCAGCATGCGCCACAGCACCAGCGCAAGCGCCGGCAACGTGATCAGGCGTCCGAAGATCGCCGTGAATCCCCACAGCAGGACGCAAAAATGGATCTGCAGCTGCGCCTTGCTGATCGGCGACATGTAGCGTTCCTGAATGCGGCAACGGGCGCGGATGCGAACGCGGGATCGAGGCGTTACTATCGCCCGATGCGCGCTCCTTCGTCCAGCAATGTCATGCACCTGGGTACGTGGATTGCCGTTGCGGCAATCGCCCTGTTGTCCGGATGCGCCCTGGTCGTGCGACCGCCCGGAACGCCGGCAGCGCCGGGCGAGCCGCGGGTGCAGTCGGGGCCGCGCTTCGAGCCGGTCGCCGGACAGGACGCGGCCACTGTCGCCGAATTGCGTGCGGCTCCCGCGCCGAAAGAACCGGAACTCGCCGACGGCACGACACCGGCTGCCGACGAGCAGTCGCTCAACGCGCATGCCTACGTGCGCATCGGCGACGGCTACAGCGGCCGCGGCGATGCGCGTGCCTGGGCGCTGCAGCAGGGTCAGCGCGTCGGCGCCGACAAGGTGCTCGTCTATGCGCCGGATCCGGACGGAACGAGCCGTTCCGCCTTCTATGTTCGTTACCGCCTGCCTTTCGGCGCGACGTTTCGCACGGCGACGGCCGAGGAACAGAAAGCGCTCGGTTCCGGCGGCGTCCAGCTCGGCGAGGTCGTGCGCGGCACGCCGGCGTCCGAGGCAAACCTGCTGCGCGGTGACTTCGTGGTCAAGTTCGACGGCCAGCCGGTCTCCGATCGCGCCGGATTCCAGAAGCTGCTGCGCGAACACATGGGCAAGCGCATCACGCTGACGCTGAGCCGCAACGGCGTGCTGGTAACCCGGCTGGTGCGCCTCGGCGTAGCGGCCAAGGCGCAGCCGGAGCCGAAGCAGTGAGCGCGCGGCCGGCGATGCTCTGAACCGCGAGGGGCAACAGGGGAACTCAATCAGGATGGCGTGTCGTTCAAGGGTGCTGGCCGTGCTCGTCGTCGCCATGCTGCCAATTCAGGCGATGGCGGGGGAACTCGACGTGCGTGTCACCGACGCGCGCGGCGCGCCGGTTCCCGAGGCGGTCGTCACGGCCGTGCCACGGGCAAGTTACACGTCGCTGCCGGCTGTGCCGCCGCCGAAAACGCACGTCATCGATCAGAAGAACGAAACGTTCATCCCGTATATCGAGGTTTTCCGACCGGGAGACAGCGTGGTGTTCCACAACAGCGACCACACGCGTCATCACGTCTATTCGTTCGCGCCGGCACGCCAGTTCGAATTCGTGCTGGCGCCGGGCGAAAGCTCCACGCCGCTGCCGCTCGCGCAAGCGGGCGTCATCGCGGTGGGCTGCAACATCCACGACCGGATGATCACGTATTTCTACGTGACCGAGGCGCCGTTCGTGGCGCGTTCGGGTGACGACGGGCGTGCCCGCATCGGCCTTCCGCCCGGCACCTTCGACGTGCGCGTGTGGCATCCGCGGCAGCGCCCCGGCAGTCCGGACAATGCGCAGGCCTTCACGACCACGGCCGATGCAACGCCGGCCGGACTTGCCTACACGCTGACGCTGTTGCCTGATCAGCGCGGCGCGCCGGATCGCGAGCGCAGCGGCTACTGACACGGCCATGACTTTCCGGCTGCGCCTCGCCTCGTTCCTGGTCGTTTCGCTGGCGCTGCTGCAGATCATCACGGCGCTGCTGGTCTACGAGGTCACGCGGCGCCAGATCATCGGCGAGGGCGAACACCAGCTCGCGCTGGCGGCAACCGCGTTTTCGCGCCAGCTCGACGACGTCTCCGCACGCGTCGCCGACAACGTGCAGGTGCTGACGCTCGACTACGCGCTGCGGTCGGCGATCGCCCAACGCGACCGCGACACGGCGCTGTCGGCGCTGCGCAATCACGGTCGCCGCATCGGTGCGACGCGCATGCTGCTGATCGGCCTGGACGGGGCGATCCAGGCCGACACGCAGGCCGGCCCGGCGCTCGAGAGATTTCCGTTCCCCGACCTGGTCGACCTTGCCCTGGAGCACCCCGAAGCGGCCGTTGTCGCGTGGAGCGGGCGCGCCTACTGGATCGTCGTCGTGCCGGTGTCCGCGCCGACGCTGATCGGGTTGATCGCTGCCGCGATTCCGATCGACGATGCATTCCTGCGCCACATCCAGGAACAATCGACCCTGCCGAACACGATCGAGCTTGCGGCACAGGCAAGCGGCGGCGCCTGGGCGGTCGTTGCGCGCGGCAGCGAAGGCACCGACCTGGCCGCGCAATTCATCGCGGCCGGCGACGGCTGGCCCCAGGTCCCGGTGCTGAAAAAAGTCGACGGGCGCGAGTATGTCGTCTCGACGACGCACCTGCGCTCATCGAAGGAAAGTCCGCCGATCGTCGCGGTGCTCGGCTATTCGCTCGACGATGCGCTGCGGCCGTACCGCTCGGTCGGCATCGCCTGGGCGGCGCTGCTCGCGCTCGGGCTCGTGCTGGGACTGTTCGGATCGCTGCTGATCGCCCGCGGCGTGTCGCGGCCGGTCGAAGCACTGGCCGCGACCGCGCGGCGCATCGCCGCCGGCGACTATCGGCCGCCGGAGCCGCTCGTGCAACGCGGCGAACTCGGCGAGCTGGCCGCCGCGTTCGCCAATATGACCCAGGCAATCGGCGAGCGCGAGGAACAGATCCGTTTCCAGAGCGGACACGACGCGGTGACCGGCCTGCCCAACCGCGTTGCCGCCGAAGCGGCGATCCAGCAGCAGCTGAGCGCGGATCCGGGATCGCGCGGCGTGCTGCTGATGGTGGCGCTGGCGCGCCTTCCGGAAATCACCAAGACGGTCGGCCATGCGATCAGCGACCGGCTGATGCGCGATGCCGGCGAGCGCATCCGCGGCCCGGCCGCCGACGCGCTGATTGCACGCGCCGGCGACGGCGAGTTCCTGGTCTGGCAGCGCGCGGCGGATCAGCCGCGCGCGATCGCGCTGGCGTTCCGCTTGATCGATCTGCTCGGCGAACCGTACCGCGAGGCGGACCTTGCGATCGACCTCGCGCCGGCGGTCGGCATCGCGCTGCATCCGGTGCACGGTGCCAAGGCCAGCGACCTGCTGCAGCATGCCGACGTCGCATTGTTCGCCGCGCTCGGCACGGCCGAACCGGTCGTGGTCTACGATCCGGTGGTCGATCCGCACCGCCCCGAGCGCCTGTCGCTGATGGGCGACTTGCGCGAGGCGCTCGATCAGCAGCAGCTGCAATTGCACTACCAGCCGAAGTTGAACCTTGCGCTGGGCAGCGTCGACGGCGTCGAAGGGCTTTTGCGCTGGCAGCATCCCAAGCTCGGCATGATGGCGCCCGATTCGTTCATTCCGCTGGCCGAGGAAACCGGCAACATCCGCCGCGTGACGCGCTGGGTGCTGGCGGCCGGCATCGCCCAGGCGCAACGCTGGAATGTGCATGGCCGCCGCCTGCGCGTGGCCTTGAACCTGTCGGCGCGCGACATCGACGATCCGGAACTGCCGCAGCGCATCGAAGAACTCCTGACCGTCCATGGCGTCTCGCCCGACGCGATCGTGCTCGAGATCACCGAGAGCGCGGCGATGTCCAAGCCGGAAGCCGCGCTGCGCGTGCTGCGCGAACTGGCGGATCTGGGCATCGATCTGGCGATCGACGACTTCGGGGTCGGCCAGTCGTCGTTCGCCTACCTGCGCCGCCTGCCGGTGCGCGAGTTGAAGATCGACAAGAGCTTTCTGCTGCGCCTGGCGATCGGTCCGGAAGATCGCACGATCGTCCGCTCGATCGTCGAACTCGGCCACCGGCTCGGCTACCGCGTGACGGCCGAAGGCGTGAATGACCGCGCGACGCTTGACTACCTTGCCGAAATCGGTTGCGATCACGCCCAGGGATTCTTCATCGCGCGCGCCCTGCCGCCCGAAGCGCTGGCGGCGTTCCTGCACGCGCGGCCGCTGCCGGCAGGGGAGTCGATGGTGTGATCGTGCGTTGCACCCTGGTCCTGGTTCTGGCAACCGCGTTCGCGCCGGTGTCGGCCCAGGATTTTTCGTTGCACGGATTTGTCGACGCGCGCGTGGTAGCCGCGGCCGACGAAACCAGCTGGATGCAGGGCGGACTCGGCAAGACACGTTATGGCAGCGGCGACGGCACGGCGCACTTCGGCCCGGCCGCGCTCGTCGCTGCGTGGCAGATTGCACCCGAATGGCGCGCGCTGGCCGACGCGCGCTATCAGCCGCAGGATGGTTCGAAGCTCGAACTGGTCGAAGCATTCGTGCGCTATCGTCCGGTTTCGACCAGTGCATGGCGCTGGTCGATCAAGGCGGGAGAATTCTTTCCCCCGATCTCGCTCGAGAACGACGCCATCGGCTGGACCAGCCCGTGGACGCTGACACCGTCGGCGATCGACAGCTGGGTCGGCGAGGAGATGCGCACAATGGGTGGCGAATTCCGCCTCGAGCATCGCGGCGACGCGAATACCTTCGAAGGCGGCGTCGCGTTGTTCGGCGGCAACGATCCGCTCGGCGAGATCATCGCGGCACGCGGCTGGTCGTTCGACGACGTCGCCAGCGGCTACGGCAGCCGGCTGCGCGAACCGGATGTCTACGCCGACCTGCTCGGCGTGGTTCCGCCGCGGCGCTACGACCCGTTCATCGAGATCGATCATCGTGTCGGCGCCTATGCCGACGTGACATGGCGCTCGATCGAATACGGCAGCGCGACGCTGCTGCACTACGACAATCGCGCCGACCCGGCCGACTTCCATGCCTTCAACCAGGGCGACCAGCTGTTTGCATGGCGCACGAAATTCACCAGCTTCGGCGCACAGACCCGCTCCGGCGCATGGACTTTCATCGCGCAGGGCATGGCCGGCTCGACCGAGATCGCGCCAGCCGGATTTCGCAGCGTGACGCATTTCTCGGCCGGCTATCTGTTGGCCGGAATCGATCTCGGCGCGTGGCGCCCGGCGCTGCGCGTGGATGCGTTCACGACGCGCACCGATCCCGCCTCGGATGCCGGCCTGAGCGAGCACGGCAATGCGCTGACGCTGGCGCTGAACTGGCGGCCGCTCGACTGGCTGCGTCTCACGGCGGAAGGTCTGCGCATCGAAAGCTGGCGCGAGCAGCGTGCCGCCGCCGCGTTCGATCCCCGCGTCACCGATACACAGGTGTTGCTCAACGCGCGCATGCTGTTTTGAGCGGCGCTCGATGCCGGTATCGACATGGAAGGCTGTTCGTGGTGAGGTGTCGAGCCACGAATGCTGTCGCCGCATTCGCCATTTACCTTCGATGCCTCGAGGCGAACGATTCGAGGCGTCGTGCGCCGGAGCGAGAAAAATGCAGCCAGACAACGGTCGAATCGTTTGCCGACGCGCAAGGCCTTTCCTCGCGGCGATGTGCATGGCGTTCGCGCCCTTGGTCTGCGCCGCGGATAGTCCGGCAGCGGCCACGCCGCCGACGATGACCGAAGTGCTGGCTGCATCGAAGGCGTCCGACTGGCACCCGCTCGACCCTGAAAATACGCTCTACCTCGAGCTTGCCGGCGGCCGCGTGATCATCGAACTGTCGCCGGCATTCAGCCCGCGCCACACGGCCAACATCAAGGCACTGGTACGCGAGAAATACTTCGATGGCCTGGCGGTGCTGCGTTCGCAGGACAACTACGTGGTGCAGTGGGGCGATCCGCACGCCGATGCCCGCGCCGAAGACAAGGACCGGCCGCGCCCGATCAAGACCGCGCAGCGCACGCTGAAGGCCGAGTTCACCGTGCCGATCGGCAAGGACCTGCCGTTCACGCGCCTGCCCGACGCCGACGGCTATGCACCCGAAGCCGGTTTCTCCGGCGACTTCTGGTCGGCGCGCGATCCGAAGGCCGGTCAGGCGTGGCTGACACACTGCTACGGCAGCGTCGGCGTCGGTCGTGATACGGATTCCGATTCGGGCGGCGGCACCGAGCTCTACGCGGTCATCGGCAACGCACCGCGTCACCTGGATCGCAACATCACCGTGGTTGGCCGGGTAGTGCAGGGCATGGAACTGCTCTCGGTGCTGCCGCGCGGCACCGGCCCGCTCGGATTCTACGAGAAGGCAGAGCAGCGGGTGCCGATCAGGTCGGTCCGCGTTGCCGCCGACGTGCCCGCCCCGCAACGCACGAATCTGGAGGTGCTGCGCACCGACACGCCGACGTTCACCGCGCTGATCGAGTCGCGCCGCAACCGGCGCGACGAATGGTTCAAGCTGCCGGCAGGTTACGTCGAACTATGCAACGTTCCGATTCCGGTAAGGGTTGCCGGTACGGCGAAATAACGTCGCGCGATTCTTCAAGGACGGAAAAGCAGCTTCATTGCTCACCGGGCGAGCCGAACCAGTCTTCTCGAGGAACGGCCGGCCGGCGTCCCGTGACTTCCGGCCCATTCCACTAGTACTAACTAAACACTATAGTCGACTCAAGACTATAGCGAAGCTGCGACTTGCCGCGTGGATACCGAAACGCACCTGAAGAAATTCCAGAAGGAGCTGAGCTCCGGAACGGTTGCGCTCGTGCTGCTGGCGGTGCTGGCGCAGACCGATGAGCCGCTGTACGGCTACCAGATCGCCAAGCGGCTCGAGCACAGCGCCGACGGTGCGCTGAGCGGAAAGCAGAGCGCGCTCTACCCGGTGTTGCGCAATCTCAGCGCGGCCGGCCTCCTGAAGAGCCAGGTCGAGCCGTCCGTGAGCGGGCCGCCGCGACGCTACTACCGGATCACGGCGCTCGGCCGGGCCGTGTTCGACGAATGGGCGGCGAACTGGACGGCCACGCGCCGCTTCGTCGAATCCGTATTGAAAGGAGCCATCTGATGACGACCACACCGAAGACCATCGATGAATACCTCGAGCAGCTGCAGGCGGCGCTGAAGACTGCCGACCGGGCCATGACGCAGGATGCGCTCTACGACGCGGAGGAATACCTGCGATCGGAGCTGGCCGAGCATCCGGAGTGGGACGAACCGACGATGCTCGCTAACGTCGCGTCGAGCTATGGCGCGCCGGAGGAAGTTGCCGAGATCTATCGCGACAAGGAGACCCAGGTCGAGAGCGCGCTGCGCGCACCGGCCGCTCCGTTGCGGCGTTCGTCGTTCGGCAGGTTCATGAGCATCTTCGGCGATCCGCTGGCCTATTCTTCACTGTTCTACATGCTGCTGTCACTCGCCACCGGCATCTTCTACTTCACCTGGGCGGTCACGGGGCTGAGTCTGTCCCTTGGACTTTGCGTGCTGATCTTCGGCATCCCGTTCGCGGTGCTGTTCATCTCGACCGTGCGCGCGCTGGCGCTGGTCGAAGGCCGCCTGATCGAATCGATGCTCGGCGTGCGCATGCCGCGCCGGCCGCTGTATGCCGACCGGGGCAAGCCGTTCACGGCGCGGATCAAGGCGATGTTCGTCGATCCGCGCACGTGGTCGACCCTGCTCTACATGGTCATGAAGCTGCCGCTCGGCATCATCTATTTCACGTTCGCCGTGATCGGCCTGTCGTTGTCGCTCGGCCTGGCGCTGAGTCCGATCACGAACGCGTTGTTCGGGATAGGCCTCGTCAACTTCGACGACGAGTCGTTCGCGCCGCCGCTATGGGCGCTGCCGCTGACGCTGCCGCTCGGCATTGCGGTGTTGTGCCTGACGTTGCACATGGCGCGCGCCGTCGGCCGGCTGCAGGGACAGCTGGCCAAGCACTTCCTGGTGAAGACCGCGCAGTACTAGGCCTTGCGCGCGGATGTTTTCGGCTTGCCGCCGGCGTGCTTGCGGATGAATTCGCGCACTTCGGGGTAGACGACCTCGCGCCAGCGGCGGCCGCTGAAGATGCCGTAGTGGCCGGCGCCCTTGACCGTCAAGTGGCGCTTGTCGCCCGCCTTGATGCCGGTGCACAGCCCTTGCGCGGCTTCGGTCTGGCCGAGGCCGGAGATATCGTCGAGTTCGCCCTCGATCGTGAACAGGGCGGTCTTGCGGATGTCTTCGGGCGCCACGCGCTGTCCGCGCACGTGCCACGTGCCGCGCGGCAGGGCATGTTCCTGGAAAACCGTGCGAACCGTGTCGAGGTAGTATTCGGCCGGCATGTCGAGCACGGCGTTGTACTCGTCGTAAAACCTGCGATGCGACTCGGCGTCCTCGAGATCGCCGCGCAACAGGTCCTGGTAGAAGTCCCAGTGCGACTGGAAGTGGCGGCTCGGATTCATCGCGACGAATCCGGCGTGCTGCAGGAAGCCCGGATACACGCGCCGGCCGGCGCCGGGGTAATTCGGCGTCACGTCATGGATCACGTTGGTTTCGAACCACGACAGCGCCTGGGTCGTTGCCAGGTCGTTGACCTTGGTCGGCGAAACGCGCGTGTCGATCGGACCGCCCATCATCGTCATCGTGAGCGGCGTGGCTTCGCGCTTGGAGGCCATCAAAGAAATTGCGGCCAGCACCGGCACGGTCGGCTGGCACACGCTGATCACGTGCAGCTTGGTCGCCCCGATGTGGCGGATGAACTCCTGGATGTAGGCGACATAGTCATCCAGGTGGAAAGGCCCCGCGGCGAGCGGCACCATGCGCGCGTCGATCCAGTCGGTGATGTAGACCTTGTGGTCCTGCAGCAGCGTGCGCACGGTGTCGCGCAACAGCGTCGAGTGGTGGCCTGACAGCGGCGCGACGACCAGCACGGACGGATCGTTCTTCAGGTTCTTGAGCGTATCGAGGCCGTCGCTGAAGCGCTTGAAGCGAACGAGGTTGCAAAACGGCTTGCCCAGTGCGACCTGTTCGACGATCGGTACTTTCTCCCCGTGCGCCTGAACGGTGCCGATGTCGAACGCCGGTTTCTCGTAATCCTTGCCCAGACGGTACAGCAGTTCATAGTTGGCGGCGACACGGTCGGCCCCCGGCAGGCGCGATACCCAGTTGTCGGTGCCGGAGAACATCCGTGCGCCCGCCTCGGACCAGGCCACCAGCGGGTTGAGCATGGCGCGATTGAATTCATGCAAGTGATACAGCATCGCTACTCCGGTTCAGCGGCGGCCGAAGGCCGTCCGTCCATCATTGTGCGGTGCAGCGAGGCGGATAACAACCGCGCCGCGGCCAAAGCCGGCTCGCGATGTGATCGTGCGCACGTTTGGATTGCATGCGGGCGTCGCCATGCCGTTGTCGCGCGTGCAAGGATCTTCGCCAACTTGGCTTCTCACCCACCCGCCGCGCGAGTAGACTGGCTCGCGCAGGCTGCCGCAGCCGTCGTGGAGGAATTGGTGAAGCCTACCGATATTCGCGTACCCGACTATTTCCACAAAGTCGTCGATTGCCAGTGGGCTTGCCCCGCACACACCCCGGTCCCCGAATACATTCGCCTGATCGCCGCCGGACGCTACTCCGACGCGTACCTCGTCAACTGGAAGTCCAACGTATTTCCCGGAATCCTGGGACGCACCTGCGACCGTCCCTGCGAACCGGCGTGCCGGCGCGGCCGGGTCGAAGAGAACAATGCCGCGGCTGCCGGCAAGGCCAAGCCCGAGCCGGTCGCGATCTGCCGGCTCAAGCGCGTCGCCGCCGACAACAAGGACGTCGAGGCGGTGCGCGCACGCATGCCGAAGGCGGCACCGCGCAGAAACGGCCGGCACATCGCCTGTGTGGGTGCCGGGCCGGCCTCGCTGACCGTGGCGCGCGACCTGGCGCCGCTCGGCTATCACGTCACGGTGTTCGAGGCCGAGAAGAAAGGCGGCGGTTTCATGCGTACGCAGGTGCCGCGCTTCCGCCTGCCCGAGGAAGTGATCGACGAGGAGGTCGGCTACATCCTCGATCTTGGCGTGGAATTCCTCGGCAATACGCGCATCGATTCGATGAAGGCGTTGCTGGCGCAGGACTTCGACGCGATCTTCGTCGGCAGCGGCGCTCCGCGCGGGCGCGACCTGGAAATTCCCGGGCGGCGCGAAGCCGGCGCGAACATCCATATCGGGCTCGACTGGCTTGCCTCGGTGTACTTCGAGCATATCAAGTCGATCGGCAGGCGCGTCATCGTGCTCGGCGGCGGCAACACCGCGATGGACTGCTGCCGCTCGTCGCGCCGGCTCGGCGGCGAAGACGTCAAGGTCATCGTGCGCTCGGGTTTCGAGGAAATGAAGGCGTCGCCGTGGGAAAAAGAGGATGCCATGCACGAGGGTATTCCGATCCTCAACTACATGGTGCCCAAGACGTTCGAACATCGCGACGGCAAGCTGGTCGGCATGACGTTCGAAAAGGTACGCGCCGAGCGCGATGCGAAGGGCCGTCGCCAGCTCGTGCCCACCGGTGAACCGGACCCGTTCGTGGAATGCGACGACGTGCTGATCGCGGTCGGGCAGGAAAATGCGTTTCCGTGGATCGAACGCGACGCCGGCATCGAATTCGGCGAATGGGACATGCCGGTCGTCGACAAGGTCACGATGCAGTCGAGCCATCCGCGCGTGTTTTTCGGCGGCGACGCGGCGTTCGGGCCGAAGAACATCATCTGGGCCGTCGCCCATGGCCACGACGCCGCGGTGTCGATCGACAAGCTGCTTTCGGGCGAGAACGTGCACGAGCGGCCGGAGCCGGGTGTCAGCCTGATCTCGCAGAAGATGGGCATCCACGAGTGGAGCTACGACAACGACATCTCCAACGACCTGCGCAATGCCGTGCCGTGGCGTGAAAAGGAAAAGACGCTGAAAAGCATAAAGATCGAGGTCGAACTGGGCTTCGATGCGCAGACCGCGTTCAACGAGGCGCAGCGCTGCCTCAACTGCGACGTGCAGACCGTGTTCACGAAGGACGTCTGCATCGAATGCGACGCTTGTGTCGACATCTGCCCGATGGATTGCATCAGTTTCACCGGCAATGACGAGGAGCCGGCGCTGCGCAACCACCTGACCGCGCCGGCGCTGGACCTGACGCAGGCGTTGTATGTCTCGGATTTGCTGAAGACGGGCAGGGTCATGGTGAAAGACGAGGACGTCTGCCTGCACTGCGGCCTTTGCGCCGAGCGTTGCCCGACCGGCGCCTGGGACATGCGCAAGTTCCTGCTCGAGATGACGCATGCGGGGCCCGGGTGTCACAAGCATGCCAAGCGGGAGGCCGCATGAAAATGCTAGCGGCCGCCGGCGCGATTGCGCGATCGCCGGTTGCGAGGCCGGACGTATCGAAGCCTTCTCTCCCGCGCGTGCCCGTGGCACCAGGGGGCGAGACGTCGCGGCACGGAGTCGGCGCATGAAACCGATCGAAGCCATCAACGATTTTGTCGTCAAGTTCGCCAACGTCAACGGCTCGGGCTCGGCGTCGGCCAACGAGTTGTTCGCGCGCGCGATCCTGCGCATGGGCGTGCCGGTCAGTCCGCGCAACATTTTTCCGTCGAATATCCAGGGTCTGCCGACCTGGTACGAAGTGCGCGTCAACGAGCGCGGCTGGCTCGGCCGCCGCGGCGGAGTGGACCTGATGGTCGCGATGAACCCGCAGACCTGGGATGCCGACCTCAAGGAAATCGAACCGGGCGGCTACATCTTTTACGACTCGACCCGGCCGCTGCCGCCGTCGAAATTCCGCGACGACGTCAACGCGATCGGCATGCCGCTGACGGCCATCTGCAACCGCACGTACGCCGATGCGCGCCAGCGCCAGCTGTTCAAGAACATCATGTACCTCGGCGCACTGTCGGTGCTGCTCGACATCGATCCGGGCGAAATCGAAAAACTGTTCGCCGATCAGTACAAGGGCAAGGAGAGACTGCTCGACTCGAATGTGCAGGCGCTGCACCTCGGGCGTGACCACGCGAAGCAGCACATCGCGCCGATCGGTCTGCGCGTGCGCCGCGCGGACAACGTCGGCGACAGGATCTTCGTCGACGGCAACGTCGCCGCGGCGCTCGGCTGCATCTACGGCGGCGCGACGGTCTGCGCGTGGTATCCGATCACGCCGTCGTCGTCGCTGGCCGAGGCGTTCCAGAAATACTGCATGAAGTACCGCGTCGACCCCGAGAGTGGCCGCAACAACTTCGCGATCGTGCAGGCCGAGGACGAAATCGCATCGATCGGCATGTGCGTGGGCGCCGGCTGGAACGGCGCGCGCGCGTTCACGACGACATCGGGGCCCGGCATATCGCTGATGAACGAGTTCATCGGCCTGGCCTATTTCGCCGAGATCCCGGTCACGATCATCGACGTGCAGCGCGGCGGCCCGTCGACCGGTATGCCGACACGGACGCAGCAATCCGACGTGCTGGCATGCGCCTATGCGTCGCACGGCGACACGAAGCATGTGCTGCTGTTTCCCGAGGATCCGCACGAATGCTTCGAGTTTTCCGCGCTCGCACTGGACCTGGCCGACCGCCTGCAGACGCCGATCTTCGTGCTGACCGATCTGGACATCGGCATGAACCAGCGCATGACCGCGCCATTCAGGTGGGACGACCGGCGCGAATACGATCGCGGCAAGGTCATGACCGCCGAGGAACTCGAAGCCGGCAAGGATTTCGGCCGCTACAAGGACGTCGATGGCGACGGCATTCCGTATCGCACCTATCCTGGCACTCATCCGGGCAAGGGCGCCTACTTCACGCGCGGCACGTCGCGTGATCCGTATGCGCGCTATTCGGAAAAAGGGCCCGACTACATCTACAACATGGAACGGCTGCTGCGGAAGTTCGATACGGCCAAGCAGCTCGTGCCGCAGCCGCTACTGAAGGTGACCGGCGAGAACGCCCGCTACGGCGTGATCTACTACGGTTCGACCAGCCCGGCGATGGCCGAGGCGATCGAGATGCTCAAGCACGAAAACCTCATCTTCGATACGCTGCGCATCCGTGCCTTTCCGTTCCCCGATTTCGTGGCCGATTTCATCAAGGGGCACGCGCGCGTGTTCGTCGTCGAGCAGAACCGCGACGGTCAGCTGCGCACGCTGCTGGTCAACGAATTCGGCATCGATCCGGCGCGGCTGGTTCCGGTGCTGCACTACGACGGCACGCCAATCACGGCGCGCTTCATCGTCGGCGAAGTCAGCAAGGCCGTGCAGGGCGATGTCGTCAAGCCGTTGAGCCGGGATCGCGTCGCATGATGCATTGCCCTGCAAATGCGTGCAGCCGACACCTGCCGCGACATGTTCGGGCTGAACGGCATCCTCCATCGAAAGACCGCGCTGGCACAAAACCCGCAGTGAAATCCACACCATGACCTATATCGCCAAACCGAAGCTGCATCATCCGACGCTGGCAAGCAACGCGATCGGCTTCACTCGTCGCGACTACGAAGGCAAGATCTCGACGCTCTGCGCCGGCTGCGGCCACGACTCGATCTCGGCGTCGATCATCCAGGCCTGCTGGGAACTCGACATCGAGCCGCATCGCGTGGCCAAGTTGTCCGGCATCGGCTGCAGTTCGAAGACGCCGGACTATTTCCTCGGCCAGTCGCACGGCTTCAACACGGTGCACGGGCGCATGCCGTCGGTGTTGACCGGTGCGAATCTCGCCAATCGCGAGCTGCTGTACCTGGGTGTCTCCGGCGACGGCGATTCGGCCTCGATCGGCATCGGCCAGTTCGTGCACGCGATCCGCCGCGGCGTGAACATGGTCTATATCGTCGAGAACAACGGTGTCTACGGCCTGACCAAGGGCCAGTTCTCCGCGACCGCGGACCAGGGATCGAAGTCGAAGAAGGGCGTCGTCAACACCGATAGCCCGCTCGACCTCGTCAGCCTCGCAATGCAGCTTGGCGCGACGTTCGTCGGCCGCAGCTTCTCCGGCGACAAGGGCCAGCTCGTTCCGCTGATCAAGGCGGCGATCGCGCACAAGGGTGCCGCGTTCATCGACGTGATCAGCCCGTGCGTGGCGTTCAACAACCATGCCGGCAGCACCAAGAGCTACGAGTACGTGCGTGAGCACAACGAGGCGGTCAACCGGCTCGACTTCATCGAGGTTCGCGCCGAGATCACGGTCGACTTCGCCGAGGGCGAACTGATCGACGTGACGCAGCACGACGGCAGCATCGTGCGTTTGCGCAAGCTCAGCGCCAATTTCAACCCGAACGATCGCGTCGCGGCGATGAACTACGTGCACGAGCGGCAGGCGAAGGGCGAGGTGGTCACCGGCTTGCTGTATGTCGATTCCGAAGCGCATGACCTGCATGAGCACTTCAACACGACCGAGGTGCCGATCAACCGCCTGACTGCGAAGGAACTCAGCCCGGGCGCCGCGACGCTGGCGAAGATCAACAATTCGCTGCGTTAGAAATCATCAGGACGTCGTCGCGGCGAGGGCCGATACCCGGCGTTCCATGCCAGCCGCGCTGGATTCCGGCTTGACTCGCACCGTCCTGGCGCGCGTCCGCGCCAGCTGCCGCTGTTCGCGCGCAGTCGTCGCAATGACGAAAAATGTGAGTGACGAGTTCGTGCCGATGGTCCCACTTGATGGCCGCAAATTTTCGCCCCGATGAAGAAAATCTACGACCGCGACTATTTCGACAAGTGGTACCGGCATCCACACCATGCCGTGAAGTCGCGCCATGAGCTCGAACGCAAGGTGGCGCTGACGGTCGCCGTCGCCGAGTATTACCTCGGCCGACCTGTCGGCAGCGTGCTCGATGTCGGCTGTGGCGAAGGCGACTGGCGCGCGCCGTTGTTGCGCATGCGGCCGGCCATCCAGTACCTCGGGGTCGACAGCAGCGAGTACGCTGTTGCGCGCTTTGGCCGGGCGCGCAACCTGCGCCTGGCCACCTTCGGCCAGCTCGCCGAACTGCGCTTCGACATGACATTCGACCTGATCGTGTGCACCGACGTCCTGCATTATGTGCGCACCGCAGAGCTCAGGCGCGGACTTCGCGGCATCGTCGAAATGCTCGACGGCGCTGCATTCCTAGAACTGTTCACGGCGGTTGACGCGCCGGACGGCGACAAGCAGGGTTTCATCGCGCGCTCGCCGAAATGGTACCGCACGGTGTTCAGCCAGGCCGGTCTCATGGCGTGCGGCACGCACTGCTATCTTGGCCCGCGCCTGAAGGGCAGCGTCGCCGCGCTGGAGATTTTTCCGGGCAGTTGAAACCGCGCGAGGCGCCCGCAGTTTTCCCTGGCTACGGAGACGAATGATGGACAAGCTGCTTTCAGGACGCGTTGCGCTGGTGACCGGCGCCTCGTCGGGCATCGGCGATGCGACGGCGCGAGCGCTGGCCGAGGCGGGGGCCGATGTCGCGATAACGGCGCGCCGATTCGATCGTCTCGACGTGCTCGCCACCGACCTGCAACGTCCCGGTACGAAGGTACTGGCGCTGGCTGCCGACCTGATGCGCGAGGACGAGTGCCGGCGCATCGTGACGGCGACCGAGGCGCATTTCGGGCGGCTCGATATTCTCGTGAACAATGCGGGTGTCATGCTGCTGGCGCCGGTCGACGGCTCGAATCCGGCCGACTGGCGGACGATGCTCGAGCTCAACGTGCTGGCACCGATGGTTTCGTCGCAAGCCGCGCTTGCCGGCATGCGCGCACGCGGCGGCGGTCATATCGTGAACATCGCATCGACAGCCGGGCGCATCGCCAACCCGAACGTTGCCGGCTATTCGGCCAGCAAGTTCGGCCTGGTCGCGTTTTCCGAATCGTTGCGGCGCGAGGTGTACAAGGACAGGATCCGCGTGACGGTCATCGAACCGGGTGTGGTCGAAACGGAGTTGCGCGAGCACATTCCGCACGCAGCCACGAAGCAGGCAATCGATTCATGGGCGGCATCGATGCGGCAATTGCAGCCGGAAGATGTCGCCAACGCCGTGCTGTACTGCGTGACGCAGCCCGTGCATGTGAACGTCAACGAGCTCCTGATGCGGCCGACGGATCAGGAACGCTAGGCGCATCGCACCTCTCCCGCTGGCGGGAGAGGTCGCGCCGAAGGCGCTGGTGAGGGTGGCGCATGGATGAGCATAGAGCAACGCCCATTTCAGTGCGCTGAAGGCTGAAAGGCCACCCTCACCTTGACCCCTCCGCCAGCGCGAGAGGGGGCGATCGTCGCGCCTGCGCGCGACAGCATTGCTTGATTGAAGCTAGGCCTTGCGCGCGTTGCGGTCGCCGCGGAACTGGCGATGCTGCTTCTTCGCCGCCGCGTGCGAGTTGCCCGGTGCATGCGCGTGCGGACGACGCACGTGCGTCTTCGGCTTGCCGAATGTCGGGCGGCTGTTGCTGCCCGGTCCTTCCAGGCGCAACGGCTGCGACGGCTCGAAGCCGGCGACGCTGTTCACGGCGATGTCCTGCTTGAGCAGCCGGCGGATGTCGCGCAACAGGCCGGCTTCGTCCTGCGAGACCAGCGAGATCGCGGTACCTTCCGCGCCGGCGCGGCCGGTGCGGCCGATACGGTGGATGTAATCCTCGGCAACCATCGGCAGATCGAAGTTGATCACGACCGGCAACTGGTCGATGTCGAGGCCGCGAGCCGCGATATCGGTCGCAACCAGGATCGTCACCTTGCCGTTCTTGAAATCCTTCAACGCGCGCGTACGCGCTCCCTGGCTCTTGTTGCCGTGAATCGCGGCGGTCTTGAGCCCGAATTTCTCCAGATGGACGCACAGTTTGTCGGCGCCGTGCTTGGTGCGGCTGAACACCAGGCTCTGGCGGCGGCTGTCGGCGGACAACAGATGCAGCAGCAGGTCGCGCTTGCGCGCGGCATCGACCGGGTGCACGACGTGCGTGACGCCGGCAGCGACGGTGTTGCGCGCGGCGATCTGAATTTCCTGCGGGTCGCGCATGAACTGTGCCGCGATCTGCTTGATCTCCTCGGCAAAGGTCGCCGAGAACAAGAGTGTCTGGCGCTGGCGTGGCAGCGTGCCGAGAATCTTCTTGATCGCCGGCAGGAAGCCCATGTCGAGCATGCGGTCAGCCTCGTCCAGTACGAGGATCTCGATGCCCGAAAGGTCCACGCCGCGGCGTTCCATGTGGTCCATCAGGCGGCCCGGCGTGGCGACGATCAGGTCGACGCCGCGACGCAGCGCGTCGATCTGCGGGCCCATGCCGACGCCGCCGAAGATCGCGGTGCCGTGCACGCGCAGGTGCTTGGCGTAGCCACGCACGCTGTCGTGGACCTGGGCCGCGAGTTCGCGCGTCGGGGTGAGGATCAGTGCGCGCGGCTTGCGCTTGGCGCCGGTCGCGGCGGCCGGCGTGACGAAGAGGCGCTCGAGCAGCGGCAGCGCGAATGCAGCCGTCTTGCCGGTGCCGGTTTGCGCGCCTGCCAGCAGGTCGCGGCCGCTGAGGGCGACCGGAATCGCGGAGGACTGGATCGGAGTAGGGGTGTTGTAGCCGTGCTCGGCGAGCGCGCGCAACAACACGGGCGAAAGCCCGAGGGTATCGAATGACATTTTGGAAGCTCCAAGTTGATGATCCGCACACGACGGCGCGGGCGCCCGACCAAATGATCGGGTGCAGATGTAAACCCGGAGCGTTCCCAGTGAACCGCGCAACAGGCAGGAAACCGACGCGTCCCGTCATTGACAGGCGTTTCGGAAGGGCGTCGTTGCCGAGTGGTACAGGCCATCGTGACGAGTCCGCGCGAGAGCGCAAACCATCGATCATCGGATCGATGCACGGGGCGACCGTAAGGGAAAAACGGAGGGCGACGCTGTGTTACGGCGCGGAGTGTACAGCAAAACTTCCTGCAATTCCATGAACATCCGGCAACTAGATGTGGCCGGGCATGAAAACCATGCTGCGAGCGCATATTCCGGGTTTTGCCAGCGGCTTGGTGCGGCGGGCTGTCCGGCCAGTTCGAGGCGGCCGGGCCGGAATTGTTCGAGTCGCGCTATCGCGCGCTATCCCACTGAACGACGCGACCTGTTGAATGGTCCGGCGTCGCCCCTTGCCATCCGGCGCTGCATTGAAATTCGTTCGGCCGTCAGTTGCGTTCGGCCCTGGCCCAATCGAGGTAGGTATACGAGTCAGATCGGTGGCGCAGTTCCTTGACCTGCAAGGCGAACGTGTAGCGGGTCTTGCCGGTATCGGCTCCGATCGGCGATTTGACCGAAAGACCTTGCGCGGGAACCTGCGGCCAGATCGTTCGCGGCGTAACGGCGTAAGCCGCGGCATCGACGTGTTCGTGTCCGCTCAATGCTTCGAGCAGCGGACGGCCCTGGGCTTGCGGCAGCGCGATGCCGAGGATCCTTGCGATCGTCGGCGCGACATCGACGTTGCCGGTCGGCAGCGTGTCGACGAAGTTTGCGCGGAAATCGGGGCCGGACGCGATCAGCGTGTTGTGCACGTCGATCGGACTGAAGCTGCCGTGCATGCCGCGGCTGATGTGGTTTGCGACACCCTGGAATTCGATGCCGGGCATGCCTTGAATCATCGCGTGCTCGTCGAATGTGTAGCCGACCACGATATCGGGATTGCGGCCTTCGGCGTTCTCCAGATGCACGATCGACAGCGGCAGCGTACCGGGAATATCGCCGTAGCGCGGATCGACGAAGATCGCCCCGAACTCCTCGCGCCCCTGCAGGAAGCGGACCGCCGCGCGGACGCGCTCGGCGTCGTGCGCCGGCTGATAGAGGTAGTCGGTGCCGCCGTTGCTGGCGATGACGAATGACTCGCGCGGCAGAAACGGATGCAGCAGTTCGTAATCCGGCGTCGTGTACTTGGCGTACTTGTACTCAGGGCAGCGCGAGGGATCGGCGCTTCTGTCCGGATGCAGCTGGCTGCCGTCCGCAAGAATGCCGGACATGACCGGATCGTAGAAGCAGCCGCCGCCGTCATAGGCGCGGATTCCGGCCATGCTCATTTCGTGCGCCAGGCGCACCTCGCCGGAAACCGAGTAGCCATGTTCAAGGTCGATCTTGCCAATTTTGCCATTTTCCACATTGCGCAGCGGGAACAGGTCGATTGGCCCGGAGACGCTGCTGTGGCCGTGGTCGGAGACGACGATCAGGTCGGTGCTCGCATCAAGACCCAGTTCCTCCAGGCGCGCTTCGAGTTTGCCGAGCAGTTCGTCCTGCGCCTTGAGCGCGAGATGGTAGTTCGGCGCGCCGACGCCATACGCATGCTCGGTGCTGTCGGGATTGCGCAGCCAGACGACGGACAAGTCGGGTCGTTTCTGCGGCAGGATGTAGTCCAGAAACACGGACATCAGGTACCTGTTGGCCGCGGCCGGCGGCGCGCCATGGCTGTCCGCCGGATCCGGCGTGACGCGATCGGCCATGGCGACGATGCCGGGTTGAAATGTCGGATCGCCATTGTCGTTGCCGAGGGTCAGCGCGCCGTTGGCGTAGGCGAACGGCGCAGTCGCCGGCAACGCAACGTGCGCCGCCTGCAACTCGCGGGCGAAGGCCAGCGGAAACGCTGCCTTTTCGTCGAGCAGCACGCCGCCATTCTTGTAGTCCTGCAGGAATGCCGGCCCGGACTTGCCGATGACCGCCGTTTTCAGGCCGGCTTTCTGTGCGGCCTGGAACAGCGTGCCGATCAGGATCAGGTGCTCGTCCTGATTGCGGTCGAGCTGCCTGAGTATGCCGTAGTCCTCTGTGAACACCGGGTTGTTCATGTCGGTTTCGTCGCCGCCGGATGTGCGCGCCGGCGCGCCCGGACGGTAGACCGTATTGCCGTAGAAGCCGGATTCTCCCGAAAACGCGCCGGTGGCTAACGCCGCCGCGTTCATCATCGTAAAGGTCGGGTAGCTCGAATGATGGTCGGCGAACCGGCTGCCGCGCCCGGCAAGCGCGAAGAGATTCGGCGTCTCGGCTGCGGTAATGGAGTCGGGGCGCATGCCATCCCAGACGAAGACGATGACCCGACGCACGCCTTTCGCAGCGGCTGGCTGCTGCGCCACGCCACGCGTCGTTGCGGGTGCGCCGCAGCCGGCCACAAGCGCAAGAAGTGCCATCGCGAAAGCGCCGCGAACAATCGAAGGAAACCTTGCCATGGATTTCAATCCCGTAACCTGAGCACAGGGTCGGCGTCATGCATTGCAGGGATGTTTCAGCGCCTGCAGGCCGACCATCGCAGCGCGTGGCGAACTGTAATCAGAATGCGCGCCGGATGGAACCTGCGTTGCGACGTTGTGCATTGCGGCTGGATGCGGCGTTGGAAAACAACCACAATCGGTCGAGGCGACAGGGGGAAACAGATGGCAATGAATTCGGTTCAGCGCAAGGTCGTGGTCGCCGGCTTCCTCGGCTGGACGCTCGACGCGTTCGACTTTTTCATACTGATCTTCGCGGCGAAAGCGATTGCGGCCGAATTCCAGGTAGGGCGCGAAGACGTCATCTTTGCCGTCACGCTGACCCTGATGGCGCGTCCGCTCGGCGCATTCGTATTCGGCCTGCTGGCCGACCGCTTCGGCCGCAGGCCGATGCTGATGCTCGATATCGCGCTGTTCTCGTTCTTCGAACTGGCATCGGCATTCGCCCCGAACCTGACGGTGCTCTTCATACTGCGTCTGCTGTTCGGTTTCGCCATGGGCGGCGAGTGGGGCCTGGGCTCGTCGCTGACGATGGAGATCATTCCTGAAAAATCGCGCGGTTTCGTTTCGGGCCTGCTGCAGGAAGGCTATGCCTGCGGCAACCTGCTCGCCGCGCTCCTGTTCTGGCTGTTGTTCGATCATGTCGGCTGGCGCGGCATGTTCATCGTCGGTTTCCTGCCGTCGCTGCTCGTGCTCTACATCCGTTCCGCCGTGCCCGAGTCGCCGGTATGGGAGCACATGCAGAAAACCAGAACGCCACGGGAACGCCATCCGCTGCAGGCAATGCGCGGCTACTGGGGACGCGCGTTGTTCATGGTCGTGCTGATGACGCTGTTCAACTGCTTCAGCCACGGCACACAGGATCTGTACCCATTGTTCCTGCAGGTCGAAAAGGGCTACGGCACCGATCTGGCCGGCAAGCTGTCGACGATCGGCCCGATCGGCGCGATTCTCGGCGGCTTGTTTTTCGGCGCGTTGTCCGAACGGATCGGCCGCAAGCGCGCGATCGTTCTCGCGGCATTGTTGTCGCTGCCGATATTGAAACTGTGGGCCTTCAGCAGCGAGCCGCTATTGCTCGGCATGGGCGCGTTCTGGCTGCAGGTCATGGTGCAGGGTGCGTGGGGCGTCGTGCCGGTGCATCTGAACGAGTTGTCGCCCGATGCGGTGCGCGCGACGATGCCGGGATTGACCTACCAGATCGGAAATTTCATCGCTGCCGGCGTGCCGTGGGTGCTGACGACGCTGGCGGAGGCCAACCACAAGCAGTACGGCCTGACGATGGCCGTATTCATCGCCGGTGTCGCGGTCCTGCTTGCGCTCGCTACGGCACTGGGCCCGGAGGCAAAAGGGCAGCGCTTTGGCGGCGCCGCGACCAGTCCGTCGACCTGATCTTCCTGCGCATCGTGACGATCGGCGGCTGGCGTTTGCGTCGCATTTCCGGCACTCTATGAGAATTATTCGTATTCGCATCTGTGATGGAGGCGTTTCATGCGCTGGAAACTGGCGGGTATCACCGCGTTGGTCCTGGGTAGCCTCGGCGCCGTCGCGACATGGAATGTTCCGGCCGCCGCTCCGGCCAGAACCGACGATCGCGCCGAGATCGCTGCGCTGCGGAAGGAGATCGCGGAGCTGAAAAAGTCCGCCTATCACCCCGAACTCGGCGAGCAGATGCTCGGTATACAAATCCGTCACGCGCGCCTGTGGTACGCGGGCCACGCGCAGAACTGGACCCTTGCGGCGTTCGAACTGCAGGAACTGAAGGAAGCATTCGACGCGGTTGTCGAGCAGAACCCCGAGCATGCGATCTTCCAGCCGCAGCGGCTGGCGGACATCCTGCCCGGGATGACGCGAGCGCCGATGCTGGCGTTGCGTGATGCGGTCGACCACGGCAGCAAGTCCGAATTCGAAAAGACCTTCGACGGCCTGTCGGCGGCGTGTACCGGTTGCCATCAGGCGGCCGGCAACGATTTCCTCGTCATCGAGCGGCCGAAAACGCCATTGCTCGACAATCTGCGTGCCGAGCCGCCACGCTCAGTCAAATAGTCGGAGCGCAAGACTCAAGAACACCACGAAGACGGGAAGGACACGAAGGGTCACGAAGGAGGCGAAGAAAGCCGGAAGCGAAGCGGAGGGAGAAGCGAAGGAAACGAGAAGGAAGCGAGAGCGAACAAGAGCGGAACGTGAGGGTGCCGTCGGATATCCCGGGCAAACCAATGGTTTGGTTTCTCTTGCGGTCTTTGCCCTCCTTTCGCTTGCCGTACTTCGTGGTCGAGTCTCCTTGCGCGTGATCTACAGCGGAATACGTTTGGCGCCGACGAAATGTTCGCGCCAGTAGCTGTCGTCGAGACGATCCAGACGCACGGTGCCGCCCTCGTTCGGCGCGTGCACGAAGCGGCCTTCACCGACATAGATGCCGACATGGCTGACACTGCGCGTCAGGTGGCGAAAGAACACCAGGTCGCCGGACTCGAGCCGGCCGCGATCGATGTCGGGCGCGGCGATATTGCCGATGTCCGCGGCGGACCGCGGCAGCACGATGCCGGCAACGTCGCGGAACACGTAGCCGACCAGCCCGCTGCAATCGAAGCCACCCTGTGGCGTGTTGCCGCCGTAACGATACGGCGTGCCGACGAGGGCGATCGCGCGAAACAGGATGTCGTTGGCACCCACCGCGCCGTGATGTGGCGTGGGTGCGGTGAAGCGAGGTAGCGGACCTGGCCTTGGCTGCGGTGCGCTGCACGCGGCCAGCGCGAGGCAGCAGCAGAACACGGCGGAAGATGTGGCGCGCATTGAACCGCACGTTCTGACAACGCGCGGCGTCTGTCAATGACGACGCTGCGCAACCGATGTACCATGCCGTCGATCAAATGCGGAGTGCACCATGCAGGCGGAAAAAGACAAAGTCGTGACCTTTCACTACCAGCTGACCGACGACAGCGGCGCGGAGATAGACAGTTCGCACGCGCGCGAGCCGCTCGCGATATTGTTCGGCCACGGCGCGATCATTCCCGGACTCGAGACGGCGATTGCAGGCCATGTCGCCGGGGATCGGTTCAACGTCGTGATACCGCCGGAAGAGGCCTATGGCGCGCGCCGCGAGGACTACACGCAACGCGTCCCGAAGAAATATTTCCGCGACGGCGACCGCCTGATGCCGGGCATGTCGACCGTGTTGAGGACCGAAGACGGACATCGGTCCGTCACCGTCGTCAAGGTCGGATCGAGCGTGATCGATGTCGACCTCAATCATCCTATGGCCGGCAAGACGCTGACGTTTGCGGTCGAGATCGTCGACGTGCGCGAGCCCAGTGAAGAGGAAGTCGCACACGGCCATGTGCATGGACCGGGCGGCCATCACCATCACTAGCCGTGTGCCAGACGAGCGCTGGGCGCTAGCGTTCTGCCTCTGCGTCGCTTCTTCGACGACCCGGGAGACTTGCGCAGCAAGAGGCTCGTCCACCTGACTCAGGCGGACGGCAAGGTCGCGGAATCCGTTATTGAGCGAGGAAAAAAAAGGCCCGGTTTCCCGGGCCTTTCCGGACTCCCCTCACTGTTTCGTCCTAGGCGGCGACACTGCCCACCAACGTCAGTTTTGGACGCTGGCTGAGTGGCGACGCAGGTTGTTCGATCGATTCGAAATCGTGGCCGGCGACGAGGTCGTGCATTTCGGCCACGGACTGTTCGAAGCGCGCCAGGCGGCTGTTGGCGGCGGCACTGACGGTCGTTGGAACCTTATCCACATCAAGCAGTTGGCGGACCAAGTTCCGATGATGCTCGGAGAAGCTCGGATCCTGCACGGCCTCTTCCAGCGCGCAGATCATGGCGGCCAGCCACCCCGATGTCGGAGAGCGCAGCGCCAGTAGCAGCTCGTTGGTTGGGATGGACATTGTTCAACTCCCGCTCAAGACCGGCCCCGCCGGCGCTGGAGCAAATGCAGATTCGGTGCCAACCCGCAGGCCGTGTGACCGCGTTCACATCCGGCGCGCGCAGGCAACGGCCACGCCCTCGAGATGGTTGGCGATGCTGATGCGCTCCGGCGCGCCGCTTGCGTTCCGCGACCGCTTTCGCTCACGCTTCCCGTTTGCACGAATCCCGTGGGAGCTCCGATGCGTTGCCTGCCGTTCTTGACCGTCGCCGTCGCACTAGCACTGTCCGCATGTCAGGTCAGGGCGCCGGCACCGGAGTACGACCTGATCATTCGCGGCGGAACGATCTATGACGGGACCGGTGGTCAGCCGAGCGTGGCGGATATTGGCGTACAGGGTCAGCACATCGCCGCGGTCGGTGACCTGGGCCGCATGCACGCCGCGCGCGAGATCGATGCCAAGGGCATGGCCGTGGCCCCGGGCTTCGTCAACATGCTGTCGTGGGCACCTGACTCGCTCTACATCGACGGCCGCTCGGAGTCGGACATTCGCCAGGGCGTGACGCTGGAAGTCTTCGGCGAAGGCGAGTCGCTCGGGCCGCTGACCGATGAAATCCGCAAGGCGGCACTTGCCGCCCAGGGCGACCTGAAGCATCCGATCGACTGGACGACGCTCGGTGAAGGGCTCGATGCACTGGTGAAAAAAGGCATCTCGCCGAACATCGCCTCGTTCGTCGGTGCCGCGACGATCCGCGAGCACGAACTGGGCTATGTCGATCGCGCACCGACGCCGGAGGAACTCAGGCGCATGCAGGACTTGGTGCGCCAGGCCATGCGCGAGGGCGCACTCGGCGTCGGCTCCGCGCTGATCTACGCACCGGCGTTCTATGCCAAGACGCCGGAGCTGATCGCGCTGGCGCAGGCCGCCGGCGAATCGGGCGGAGCCTACATCTCGCACATGCGCAGCGAGGGCAACCGCCTGATGGAATCGCTGGACGAACTGATCAGCATTGCCAGGGCCGCTCACGTCCACGGCGAGGTCTATCACTTCAAGGCCGCCGGCAGCAGCAACTGGGCGAAGTTCAGCCAGGCGATCGCGAGGATCGACGACGAGCGTGCCAAGGGCCTCGACATCTCCGCGAACATGTACAGCTACACCGCCGGCGCAACCGGACTTGATGCCGCGATGCCGCCCTGGGTGCAGGAGGGCGGAGTCGACGCCTGGATCAAGCGCCTGAAGGATCCGAACGTGCGCGCAAAAGTGGCGAAGGAGATGCGCGCACCAACCAACGACTGGGAGAACCTGCTGGTGGCGGCGGGCAAGCCGGAAAACGTCTTGCTGGTCGCGTTCGACACCGAGGCGCTCAAGCCGCTGACCGGCAAGACGCTGGCGGAAGTCGCAAGGCTGCGCGGCAAGTCGCCGGAAGAAACAGCGATTGACCTCGTCATAGAGGATCACAGCCGCGTCGGCACGGTCTATTTCCTCATGTCCGAGGAAAACGTCAAGCTGGGCCTGTCGCAGCCGTGGGTTGCGCTCGGTTCGGACGAAGGCTCGTATGCGCCGGAGGGCGTGTTCCTGAAGTCCCAGCCGCACCCGCGCGCGTATGGAAACTTCGCGCGCTTTCTGGGTCATTACGTGCGCGACGGCCACGTCGCAAGCCTCGCCGACGCGGTGCGTCGCCTCGCCTGGCTGCCGGCGCACAATCTGAAGCTGCGCGATCGAGGCGAACTGAAGGCCGGCAACTTCGCCGACATCGTGATCTTCGACCCGGCGACGATCGACGACTATGCGACATTCGACCGGCCGCAGCAGTACGCGACCGGCATGCGCGATGTGTTCGTCAATGGCGTGCAGGTGCTGAAGAACGGCGAGCACACCGGGGCGACGCCAGGTCAGGTCGTGCGCGGGCCCGGTTACGTTGCCAGATGACGCAGATCGACTCTTCCGCCCAACGGAATGCCGATGTCCTGATCCTTGGCGGCGGCGTGATCGGCCTGACTTGCGCCCTGTACCTGCTGCGCGCCGGACGCGGCGTGACGATCATCGAGCAGGGAACGGTTGCCGGCGCCTGTTCGCACGGCAACTGCGGCACGATCACGCCGAGCCACGCGACGCCGCTGGCCATGCCCGGCCAGATCGGCCAGGCCTTGCGCTGGCTGTTCAGGGGCGACGCGCCGTTTCGCGTCGCGCCGCGCCTGGATTTCGCCCTGTTCGAATGGCTGCTGCAGTTTGCCCACCGCTGCCGCTGGGAGGATTTCCGGCGCACGACCGCAGCCAAGGCGCCGCTGCTGCGGCTGGCGCGGCAGGCGATCGAAGCGCTGATCCGCGACGAACAGATCGAATGCGAATTCGAAACGACAGGTACCCTGAACGTCTACCGCGACCAGCAGGCCTTTGCCAAATCGCAGTGGTTGCCGAAGATCCTGGCCGAGTGCGGCGTGCCGGTCGACGTGCTCGATGGCGTGCGCTGCCGCGAACTCGAGCCGGCGCTGAACGACAGCATCATCGGCGGCTACCTCAATCCGGGCGATGCGCACCTGCGCCCGGACCGCTATGGCGCCGGATTGGCCGATGCGGTGCGGGCGAAAGGCGGTACGATCGTCGAGTCGGCAAAAATCAGCGGCTTTCGCGCCGGGCGCGACCGCCTCGACGCGGTTACCACCGGCCGCGGCGACTTCGCCGGTCGCGAAGTGGTCTTCGCGCTCGGCGCCTGGTCGCCGCTGCTCGCCCGGCGACTCGACCTGCGCATCCCGATACAGCCCGGCAAGGGCTATTCGATCACCTACGCGAGGCCGCAACGCTGTCCGCGCATTCCGCTGACCCTCAAGGAGCGGCAGGTTTGCGTGACCGGCTGGGGTTCGGGCTATCGCCTCGGCAGCACGATGGAGTTCGCCGGCTACGATGCGTCACTGAACCGGACGCGCCTGGATGCGCTGCGGCGAGGCGCGGCCGAGTACCTGATCGAACCGGAAGGTCCGCAGGTGGTCGAGGAATGGTACGGCTGGAGGCCGATGACCTATGACGACCTGCCCATTCTCGGCCGCACGCGACGCGTGCAGAATCTGGTCCTGGCCACCGGGCATGGCATGCTCGGCGTGACCATGTCGGCGGCGACCGGCATGCTGATCGCCGACATGATCTGCGGCCGACGGCCACCGCTCGACCCGGCGCCGTTTGCACCGAGTCGCTTCAACCTATAAGAGAACGCCCCGATGTCGCTGCGAAACGTTGTTGCATTTGCCGCATTATCCACATTGTCCGTCGTGGCCTTCGCCGACGAAGCTGCGTCGGCGGAAAGCGCGGACAAGGCCGGCCCGGTCGATTTCCAGTGGGGTGTCAGGATTCCGCTGCGCGACGGCGTGAAGCTCAGTGCGACGTTGTACCGGCCGCAGGGGCAGAAAGACCCGCTGCCGTGCATCTTCACGCTGACGCCGTACATTTCGCAGAGCTACCACGATCGCGGCATGTATTTCGCCGGCCACGGCTATGTCTTCGCCACCGTCGACGTGCGCGGCCGCGGCAACTCGGAAGGCGAGTTCACGCCGCTGCTGCAGGAGGCGACGGACGGGCACGACGTGGTCGAGTGGCTGGCGCAGCAGAGCTGGTGCAACGGCAAGGTGACGATGTGGGGCGGTTCCTATGCCGGCTACGACCAGTGGGCGACGGCGAAGGAGTTTCCGCCGCACCTGGCGACGATCGTGCCGGTTGCGTCACCGTTCGCAGGGGTGGATTTTCCCCGCCGCAACAACATCGCCTATCCGTACGACGTGCAGTGGCTGACATTCACGAGCGGCAAGGCCGCACAGGAACGGATCTTCGGCGACAGCGCGTTCTGGGCGGCGAAGTTCAAGGAACTGTATGTCGGCCATCGCGCCTTCAAGGACCTCGACAGCATCGTCGGCAACCCGTCGCCGATCTTCCAGAGCTGGATTGCGCATCCTATGCTCGACGCCTACTGGGACAGCTTCAACCCGACTGCGGAGCAGTACGCCAAGATCGACATGCCGATCCTGAGCGTCACCGGCCAGTACGATGGCGACCAGCCCGGCGCGATGACCCATTACAGATTGTCGATGGCGAACGCCTCGCCACACGCCAAGGCACAGCACTACCTGATCATCGGCCCATGGGACCATCCCGGCACGCGCACGCCGAAGGCCGACGTCGGCGGCCTGACGTTCGGCAAGGCCAGCCTGCTCGACATGAACAAGCTGCACAAGGACTGGTACGACTGGACGATGAAGTCCGGCGCGAAGCCCGAATTCCTGAAGGACAGGGTTGCCTACTACGTGCTCGGCAATGGCGCCGAAGAGTGGCGCTACGCGCCCACACTGGAGTCGATCACGGCCGAAGCCAGGCCGCTCTATGTGGCCTCGTTCGAGGGCCGGGCGAACGAGCTCTTCGCTTCCGGCGCGCTGGCGGCGGACAAGGCGAGCGGCAGTTCACACCCGGACCGGTACGTCTATGATCCGCTAGACACCAGTTCGGAAAAGGTCGACGCGATCGAAGTGCCGAACATGCTCACCGACCAGCGCTGGCTGCTGCAGCAGAGCGGCAAGTATCTGGTCTATCACACGGCGGCTTTCGCGCAGGAGCTGGATATCGCCGGTTTCTTCAGGCTGTCGGCGTGGATTGCGATCGACCAGCCCGATACCGACTTCCATGTTGCCGTGTTCGAAGTGCAGCCGGACGGGACGAGCGTGTTCCTGGCCGACGACATGATGCGGGCGCGCTATCGCAACGGCGGCCGCAGCGCGCAGCCGGTCGCCAAGGGCAAACCCGAGCGCTACGATTTCGGCGCCTTCACCTTCGTGGCACGCCGCATCCAGCAGGGCAGCCGGCTGCGCCTGGTCATAGCGCCGATGAACTCGCTGTACAGCGAGAAGAACTACAATTCCGGCGGGGTCGTCGCGGAAGAGACCGGCAAGGACGCGCGCAGCGTGAACGTCACGCTGTACCATGACGCGCAACATCCGAGCGCACTGCTGGTTCCGATTGCCGCGGCGGTGCCGAAAAAGACCCCGCTGCACTGAGCGACGTCCCGGCGGCACACCGGACAGGCCATGGAAATTTTCGAGCTGCATCGCGGCACGTCGCCGTTGTTCGTCTCGCTGCCGCACGACGGCACGCGGCTGGCCGACGACGTTGCGCAACGCCTGGCACCGTCCGCCCGGCGCGTGCCGGACACCGACTGGCACGTGTCACGCCTGTACGCGTTCGCGCGCGAGTTCGGTGCGTCGGTCATCGTGCCGCGCCATTCGCGCTACATGATCGACCTGAACCGGCCGCCCGACGATACATCGCTCTATCCGGGACAGAACACCACCGGGTTGTGCCCGATCGTGCAGTTCTCCGGCGAACCGGTATACCTGCCCGGGCAGGAACCCACGCGCGACGAAATTCTTGCGCGCGTCGAGCACTTCTGGCGCCCCTACCATCAAGCGCTCGCGAGCGAAATCGCGCGCATCAAGACGACGCATGGCCGCGTCGTGCTGTGGGAAGGACATTCGATCCGCGGCGTCGTGCCGTTCCTGTTCGACGGCCGCCTGCCGGACTTCAACCTCGGCACTGCCAACGGCGCGAGTTGCTCGCCGCAATTGCAACAGCGGCTCACCGCCGCGCTCGAGGCGCAGGACGACTACACGTTCGCGGTGAATGGCCGTTTCAAGGGCGGCTACATCACGCGCCACTACGGTCATCCCGAAGCGGCGGTCGATGCGGTGCAGCTCGAGCTGGCACAGTGCAACTACATGGACGAGGAGACCTTCGCCTACGACGACAGGCGCGCCGCATCGTTGCAGAAGGTCATTCGAGCGCTGCTGGAGGCTTGTCTCTAGCGCCGCGCTCACCGGGCCGTTCGCTTTGATCGATCGTGCGGGGGCCCCGTCGATGCCTCATGCTGACCAACCAGTCAACGCAGCGCCTTCGGCGGCTGCATCGACGTTGAAGGAGTGCGAACAGCTAGCGGCGCCGCTCAGCGCTGGGCAGCGGATCGCCGACGCAACCAGCCTGGATATTCCTGTAGGCGTCCATCGCGCCGTTCAGGTCGATATCGCCTTCGACGATCGCGTCGTTCGCGGTCAATGCGCGGTAGCGCAGGCGCCTGGAGCGCAGCAACTGGTCGAAATCCGCGCCTTCGATATCGATCGCACCGACGGCACGTTCCGAACGCTTCGGCTGGCGCGCGGGGTACGCCTTGTCCTCGTCGAAACGCAGCGTCACGTTCTTCAGGCCGTCGGCGATGCCGATCGCGAGCGTATGCGAGCCCAGTTGCACCGCGTAGTCGTCGCGATAGATCGCGGTGCATATGTTTGCGTCGGTCATCGAGTCCTGCGTGCGATGCACGGCCCAGTCACCGCTGCGCAGCACGATGGGCGAGCCTTCGAGCGGAGCCGCCGAGGCGGGCTGCGGCACGAGGCAACAAAGCATGATGACCAGACTGATGACAGTTGCGGTGATACGCGTTGAGCCGTGACCCGACATGACGCCTCCCTGCATGACGAATCGGTTGCCGAATCAGACAGCACGATCGCGCGGCAGGTTTCGAAAAGAAGTGTAAAAGGCGTCCCGCCGGCAGGATCCAGGCCGCGTGGCGGCGATCAGACGTCGAGCTGCGCGAGGTCACCCTTGGTCTCGAGCCATTCCTTGCGATCGGCCGCGCGCTTTTTCGACAGCAACATGTCCATCAGCTTCGAGGTGCCGTCGTCGACATCGACCGTGAGCTGTACCAGGCGGCGCGTGTCGGGATGAATCGTCGATTCGCGCAGCTGGGTCGGATTCATCTCGCCCAGGCCCTTGAAGCGCGTGACACTGACCGCGCCCTTCATCTTCTCGCGCTCGATGCGCTGCAGCAGCGCATCGCGCTCGGCCTCGTCGAGACAGTAGAACATCTGTTTGCCCACGTCGACGCGGAACAGCGGCGGCATCGCGACGAACGCGTGGCCTTCGCGCACCAGCGCCGGGAAGTGACGCAGGAACAGCGCTGACAGCAACGTGGCGATGTGCAGCCCGTCGGAATCCGCGTCGGCCAGGATCACGACCTTGCCGTAGCGCAGGCCGGAGATGTCGTCCTTGCCGGGATCGCAGCCGATCGCGACGGCCAGGTCATGCACCTCCTGCGATGCCAGCACAGAGCCGGATTCGACTTCCCAGGTGTTGAGGATCTTGCCGCGCAACGGCAGGATCGCCTGGAAATCCTTGTCGCGCGCCTGCTTGGCCGAGCCGCCGGCAGAGTCGCCCTCGACCAGGAATAATTCCGTGCGGGTCAGATCGCTCGAGGCGCAGTCGGCGAGCTTGCCGGGCAGGGCAGGCCCCTGCGTGATTTTTTTGCGCACGATCTGCTTTTCGGCTTTCAATCGCAGCGTCGCGCGTTCGATCGCGATCTGGGCAATCTTCTCGCCGAGGTCGACGTGCTGGTTCAAGTACAGCGAGAAGCCGTCGTGCGTGGCATTCTCGACGAATGCCGCGGCATCGCGTGACGACAGACGCTCCTTGGTCTGTCCCGAGAATTGCGGATCCTGGATCCTCAGCGACAGCACGAAACTCAGGCGGTCCCACACGTCCTCCGGCGCCAGCTTGACGCCGCGCGGCAGCAGATTGCGGATGTCGCAGAATTCACGCAGCGCTTCGGTCAGGCCCGAACGCAGGCCGTTGACGTGCGTGCCGCCCTGGATCGTCGGAATCAGGTTGACGTAGCTTTCCTGGACCAGTTCGCCATCGGGCACCCAGGCAAGGGCGAAATCGAGCGCGCCGTTGTCGCGCTTGAGTGACGCCTGGTACAGATCGGCAGGCAGATAATCGTTGCCGGCGAGCATGCCGCGAAGATAATCGTTGAGGCCGTCCTCGTAGTGCCACTCGTCCTTTTCGCCGGTGGCTTCGTCCGTCAGGCGCACGGTAAGTCCGGCGCACAGCACCGCCTTGGCGCGCAGTACGTGCTTGAGTTTCGGCAGCGAGATCTTCGGCGAATCGAAATATTTCGGGTCCGGCCAGAAGCGCACGGTCGTGCCGGTCTGCTTCTTCGCAACGGTGCCGACCGCCTTGAGGTCGCTCGCGCGATCGCCGTTCCTGAACTCCATGCGGTAGACCTGCCCGTCACGGCGGATCGTGACCTCGACGCGCAACGACAGTGCATTGACGACCGAAACGCCGACGCCGTGCAGGCCTCCGGAAAACTGGTAGTTGCGGTTCGAGAATTTTCCGCCGGCATGCAGCCGCGTCAGGATCAACTCGACGCCGGGAATGCCTTCCTCCGGATGGATGTCGACCGGCATGCCGCGGCCGTCGTCGCTGACTTCGACCGAACCGTCGGCAAAGAGCGTGACCTCGACCACCTGTGCATGGCCGGCGAGCGCTTCGTCGACCGAGTTGTCGACGACTTCCTGGGCCAGGTGATTGGGCCTGGACGTGTCCGTGTACATGCCGGGGCGGCGCTTGACCGGTTCCAGGCCCGAGAGGACTTCGATGTCGGCGGCGTTGTAGCGACTGCTCATGCGCGGTGCGATGTTCCGTGTTCGTGTGTCTGGCGGCCGGCTCGCTCGAACCGCCGATGGCGGCGCAGGATGATGGCGGCGAAAGAGAAGGTCAAGCGCCGGTTAACGCAGCCTGTAGCCGAAACTGAATTCAGCGCAGGTACCACCGGCGATGCTACGGTTCTGGCGCTGCTCGGGGGCAGCATTCCCATCACCACCAGAGGTACTCATCATGCGCAAGAATATTTTCCCGATCATCGCTGTGGCCCTCGTGTCTGCGGCGATCACCCCGGCATGGGCAGCTGGACCCGGCGCAGGCGGCGGCCACGGCGCCACCGTTTCGGCCGCGGCAATGTCTGCGCGCCAGGGCGGCCAGCCGGTCGGCATGTCGGTTCGCACTGCAGCCCGCGTCAACTCGCAGGGCCCGCTGCAGGCCAATGCCAGCGCGATTTCGCGCGTGCAGAATTCGACCGGCCAGGCGAATGCAAATTCGGTATTGGGCAATGGCGCGGCAACCTCGACGACGGGCTCGACCATGTCGAGCCGCACGCCTGCCGCGCAGACTGTGACGACGGCGGGCGCGAAGGCCAGGGGCAAGGGCAAGGGCGCCAAGTCCCGGAGCGGAGCAACGGTCCCGCAGCACTGATGCCTTCATCGGCAAGTCGCAGCGCCCCGGACCAGTCCGGGGCGTTGCCTGCGACGACCGCGGCGCAAACGTATCACGACCGGGTTGTGCGGCGCCGAAAAAGGCCCGTGGCAAAGCGCGCGCCATTGGCGGTTTCGCGCGTCCCGTAGTCGAAACACCAGCTGACCGGAACCAGGTCGGCCAGTGCACAGAGCTCGCTGATCCGGCTGGCCGTGTACGGGCGAATGGTTTCTTCCGTCAGGAATTCATCGACGAGTCCGCCATCGGCAGTACCCAGGCGGTAGCGACGTTCGATGCGGTTGCTGCCGTCTGGGTTGACGGTAATGCGCTTGTGCCGCTCGAGTGTCTGGCGTGCGCCGTGGGTGCGCCGGTAGTCGAGGCGAAAATCGGCGAACGATGCGACCGGTTGCGGGACGAAAGCATCGACGGCGAGCACGCCGTCCGGCGCGAGCAGGCGCTGCACCCGGCGAAGCACCTGCACTGCGGCGTCGGCATCCACGAGGTACGTGATCAGCGAGTACGGCGCCAGAATGACCCCGAAGGCCGCGCTCAGCGCGATCGCGTGCAGATCCATTTGCACGACATGCGCTGGCAGGTTCCGCGCGGCAGCATCTTTCGACAGCCGCTGCAGCATCGGCAGCGAGCGGTCGGCACCGATCGCGTCGATGCCGGCCGCAAGCAATTCGAGCAGGATGCGGCCGGTTCCGCAACCCAGCTCGAGTACCGGGCCGGCGTGTTGCAGGCAGGCGGAGCGATACCAGGCGACATCGTCGAACGGCATGCTCTGGCCCATGTCGGTCGCATAGACGTCGGCGATCGCGTCGTACGACCAGGTGCTGCTGGCGCGCTTGCGATTCATGGCGAGGGCGCGCAGCGCGGCGACAAGCTGCGGTATAGCGCAAGGTGGCGCTGCGCAACGGCGTCCCAGGTGAACGCGTCCAGCCGCGCTGCGTCCGCGCGTTCGCGACGATGGCGCTGCTCGCGATCGTCCAGCAGCACCGATATCTCATGCGCCATGTCGGCGATGCCGTCGGCGATTGCCAGGCTATCGAGCCCGGCGTTCAGGAAGCCGCGTGCTCCGTCGCGCGTGCTGACGCAGACGCGACCGGCGAGCAGTGACTCGATCAGCTTGATCGACGAGCCGCGGATGTCGCGCTGCGGATTGATCGTCAGCGTCGCGGCCGCCAGATGTGCTGCCGGGTCGACGAAGTGCGCGATGACCTGCACGCCCGGCTGGGCGAAGCAGGCCTCCGCCGCTGCGATCGGGCCGGCTTCGACACCGCCAAGGATGACCAGCTCCAGCGTCGGCGCGTGCGCGCGCAGCGTCGGCCATGCCGTTGTCAGGAATTCGCGCAGACCGTCGAGATTCGGCGCGTAGCGCAACGGTCCCATGAACAGCAGCCGCGGAGGAGAGTCCGGCGACGGCGCGCAGTCGCATCGGCGATCGACGGCGCCGTTGCCGATCAGGGCGACGTGCGCGTGCGGCAGCAGTGTCGCGTCTTCGTGCGAGCAGGCGACCAGTGTGTCGAAACGGCGCAGCAGCTCGCGCTGGAAGCGATCGGATGCCGTGTCTTCCGGTCGGCCGCCGAGGTAGACATCGTGCAGGGAAAGCAGCCAGCGCGCGCGCCCGCGCCGCAATGCGCCGAGTGCGGCCAGTTCCATGTATTCGATCTGCACGATGTCCGGGTCGTACACCGCGACCAGCCGTTCGACCTCGCCGCGCAGGCGCCAGTGCGCGTGCCGGCGGATGCGAGCGGCAAGGTCAGCCGGCGCGTCGCCGGGCTGGTCGCCGCGGCCTTCGATCAGGTGCACTGCCGCGAAGTGTTCGAACCACGGCTCGGCCTGCGCGTCGTACACGGAGCGCTCGTCGGACAGCAGGATCAGTTCGGCTTCGCACGAAAGCCGCTGCGTCAGTTCGGCCAGCCGGCGCGCGCCGCCGTGCGCTGGCGGGAACAAGGCGAACGGCGTGACGATCAGCACGCGCGGTCCACGCCGCGGCCGCGGCGTCGGGTAGAACTTGTCGCCGGCGACGCGCGTGAAATCGAAGCCGCGGCGCTGCACGCAGCGTGTCGCGTAGCGCGCAGCAAACGCGGCCGCCGCCGTGCCGATGCCGGAAAGCTCGAACTTCGTCACATCATCTGCAGCAGTCACCCGGGCCATCAGCCGCGGCGGCGGCGCCGGGCTCAGGCCGTGACGCAGTTCGAACTGCAACGCGTTGCGCGCGAACACGCGCTCGACCTCCGCCGGCTGATAGAACCGGGATACCGTCGCGCGACGGTGATGCCACACGTGCGAGCGCGGCACGAACAGGACTTCCCAGCCGTCCTGCCAGGCCTTCAATCCCCACTCGGCATCCTCGAAATAGAAAGGCCGATAACGTTCGGTGGCGCGTACGTAGCGTCGCAGCACGTGCGTGCGGCACAGCGACGAGCCGCCGCCCGGATACAGGTTGCCGCGTGCCATCCCGGATCGCCCTGGCTCGCGTTCGAACATCTCGATCGACTCGGCGCGAATGGCGACGTCGGACCAGCCGGTCTCCTCGCGGCGGCGCGTGGCGTCGGCGAAGAAGATCTGCGAGGTCGCGGCAAACACGTGCGGCAGCCGGTACGGCAGCAACTGCGCGATGGCATCGGCGGCCACGCGCATGTCGCTGTTGAGCAGGTAGACCCAATCGTGACGAATCGCGTCGAGTCCGGCGCGAACCGCACCGTTGTAGCCCAGCGCCCGCGCGCTGTGGCGGAACACGACGGCCGGATGACGCAGCCGCAGCGCGGCGTAGTCGGCGATCGGCGAACCGTTGACCATGACGACGACTTCGACCGGCTCCTGGACCGCTGCCACTGCGAGCGCGAGTGCGTCGAGCGTTTCGTGGAGGCGATCCGGCGTGCCGCGCTCGGGAATCAGTACGCCCAGCCCCGGTTTCCAGCCACGCTGACCCGGGCTCGAGGCGCGCCAGCGTCCCGTGCGGATTTTCGCGGCGATTCCGGCGGCAAGGATGGCGACGAACAGCGGTGCGAAACGGATCAGGTCGCTCGTCCTGGTCCACCAGCGTGTCGCGACCGATCGGCGCAGGCGCGCCAGTTGCGCCGCGATGCTCAAACCAGTGCCTCGATGCGCCCCGACGGTGCGCCGTCACGCCAGTCGGCGAACCAGCGCAGGGCCTGCTCGGCGAACATCGCGCACCAGACGTTCGGCTGCGGCGAGACGGCTGCAATATCGAAGGCAATCGTGCCTGCGTGATCGACACGCGCGAGCAGCGCCGTGGCAAGCCGGTCCAGTTGCGCGTCGGACGGCGCCGAAAGCGCATTTTCCTGGCGCAACAGCACGCCCAGACGCAAGGCCTGCGCAATGATGTCGCTGCGTGCGAGCGGCGATCCGACGTCGGCCTCGGGCAGGCTGCCGTCGGCACGCTGCAGGGCGAGGCAGCGTGCGAGCAGCTCGCCGACCGGCTGCAGATCCTGCGGCCGGGCCAGCAGCAGACCCTCGGCGAAATACAGTGTCGGATGCAGCTGGTCGAGCGGGATGTTGGCGGCGCCGGGCGACCAGCGCGCCAGTTCGTGCGCGCAGGCCTGGCGCAACGGCGCAGGCAGTTCGTGGAACCTCTGCGCCAGCGCGACGCGCGAACTGGCCTTGAGCAGGAAAGGTCCGCCGAGCGTCGACCAGCGTCGCGGCAGCGCGACATCGGGCCCCAGCGGTCGCGATGCGCGCAGGACGCCGTGATCGGCAAATTGCGCGAGCTGCGCAATGACGGCGCCGAGCAACGCCGGTGGCGGCGCCTCGATGCCGGCCTCGGCGATCGCGATCGAGCCGCGCAGCAGCATGGCCAGGTCGAAGAAGAATACGGCGTCGTTGCGCCAGTCGTTTGCCGTCGCGTCAAGATAGACGCGCGTTGGCGGTACGCGGCCGGCGGCGAACTGGCGCGTCGACCAGTCGATCGCCCGGCGCGCGCGCTCGCCGAGAAGCTCGTGCGTTTCGTGTGTCGCCAGGTCCGCCAGCCAATGCAGGAAGTAGCCGGTGATTTCGGCATAGACATAGACCGGCCGGTCGCCCTCGACGCGCCCGGCGACGCCGCCGCAATGCCGGCCGTCGGACAGCTGCGCCGGCCCATGCAGCAGCCAGTGGCGCAGCCGCCCGGCGGCGGCACGCGCAGCACTGGCGTTCGATTCGACGCGATCGGCAAACGGCATTGTGCAGCTCAGGAGGCGAGCGCTTCTGCGAGCGGCAGATCGATTCGCGACGCAAGAAATGCTGCGATCAGTTCCGCGCAACGCTGTCCCGAGCGGCCGTCGCCGTATGGCGAGTCCGGCGTGAACGGCAACGCGGCGGGGCGGGCGGCGGCCAGTCGCCGCTCGATTTCGTCGATGATGCGGTCGTGCTGCACGGGTACCAGGGTCGTGGTGCCGACGGCGACGCTCTCGGGGCGCTCGGTGTTCTCGCGCACGACCACAACCGCTACGCCCAGGTAAGGCGCTTCCTCCTGGATGCCGCCGGAATCGGTAACGACCAGCGCCGAGCGCATCAGCAGATCGATGAAGGGCCGGTAGGCGAGGGGTGCGGTCAATGCGACGCGCGGATGTCCATCGAGGTGCCGGCGGATGCGTGCGCCGACGACCGGGTTGGGATGCACCGGGCAGACCACGCCGATATCGGCCTCGCGCGCAAGCAGGTCAAGTATCGCGCCGCAGACGACATCCAGGCCGCGACCATAGTTCTCGCGCCGGTGCAGTGTCAGCGTGATCAGGCGTGATGTCTGCGGCAGGAAATCCGCATTGACGGCGCCACGCCGTTCGACCTGTTCGCGCAGCAGGTCGATGACGGTGTTGCCGACCAGGTGGATGCGCTCCGGGGCCATGCCTTCGTGACGCAGGTTGCATGCGGCGGCGATGGTCGGCGCAAAGTGCAATGCGGCCAGGCGGCTGATGCGACGGCGGAAGTACTCCTCGGGGAACGGACGCAGCGGATGATCGGTACGCAGTCCTGCCTCGACGTGGGCCAGCGGAAGTTCGAGATCGCGAGCGGCCAGAGCAGTGGCATAGGCGGTGGTGGTGTCGCCCTGTGCAACCAGCATCGAGGCACCGACGTCGCGCGCGGCGTGGCGGATCTGCGCACGCAGTGCGCGCAGTGCGGCCGACAACGTGACGCCGGTGGCGGGACCCGGATCGATGTCACAGACCTGGGCGAGATGGGCGAACGTGCTTTCAACCATGGCCCGGTGCTGGCCGCTGTTCATCAACACGGTTGAGCAATCCGCGCGCGTGCGCAGTGCGGTCGCAAGGCTGGCCAGTTTCAGGCATTCGGGGCGCGTGCCGGCTACGAGAACAACGCGCGGCACCGCGCGGCGTGAAGTCACTGGTGTATTCCCCTGTCGATCGGGTTCTTGGGCGGCTGCGAACCGGCTGCTAGAGCTCGGCAGCGCGCGGATGCTAGCATGAATTTACGTATGTTTACCTTGGCTTACACGATGGAAACGTGAACCTGCAGCCGTCCAAATCGGAAGGCAGTCTTGGCCCAGGCGGGCGCCAGGTGAATTGAATGCTCGCCGCCAAGCGCAACTGTCGGTAAACTATGGCTTTACCAGCATCGGATTCGTGCTGATGACTCCCCTGATTTTCGTGACCGGTGGTGTGGTGTCCTCGCTAGGCAAGGGCATCGCCTCCGCCTCGCTTGCCGCCATCCTCGAAGCGCGCGGCCTGCGTGTGACGATGATGAAGCTCGACCCGTACATCAATGTGGACCCGGGCACGATGAGCCCGTTCCAGCACGGCGAGGTTTACGTCACCGACGACGGCGCGGAAACCGACCTGGACCTCGGCCATTACGAGCGTTTCGTGCGCACGCGCCTGACCGGGCGCAATTCGGTCACGACCGGCAAGATCTACGAATCGGTGATCCGCAAGGAGCGTCGCGGCGACTATCTCGGCGCGACCGTGCAGGTGATCCCGCACATCACCGACGAGATCAAGCACTGCATCCATGAGGCGACGCAGGGTTACGATGTCGCGCTGGTCGAGATCGGCGGCACGGTCGGCGACATCGAATCGCAGCCGTTCCTCGAGGCGATCCGCCAGATTCGCATCGAGCAGGGCATGGACAAGTGCCTGTTCATGCACCTGACCCTGGTGCCGTACATCAAGGCGGCCGGCGAGATCAAGACCAAGCCGACCCAGCATTCGGTCAAGGAGTTGCGCGCGCTCGGTATCCAGCCGGACGTGCTGCTGTGCCGCTGCGAACAGCCGCTGCCGCAGTCGGAGCGGCGCAAGATCGCGCTGTTCACCAACGTGCCGGAAAAAGCCGTGATCAGCGCGGTCGACGTCGACACGATCTACAAGCTGCCGCTGTGGCTGCACGAGCAGGGCCTGGACGACATCGTGGTGTCGCACCTGAAGCTCGATGCCCGGCCGGCAAATCTGGGCGAGTGGGAAAAGACCGTCGCCGCCGTCGAGCATCCGAAACACGAAGTCACGATCGCGATCATCGGCAAGTACGTCGAGCACAAGGATGCCTACAAGTCGCTCGGCGAGGCACTGCGCCATGGCGGCCTGAAGCAGAGCACGCGCGTGCAACTGCGCTGGATGGAATCCGAGGACATCGAGGCGCATGGCGCCGACGCGCTGAAGGACGTCGACGGCATCCTCGTGCCGGGCGGTTTCGGCAAGCGCGGATTCGAAGGCAAGATCGCCGCGGCGCGCTACGCGCGCGAGAACCGGATTCCGTATTTCGGCATCTGCTACGGCATGCACGCGGCCGTCGTCGACTTCGCGCGCAATATCGCCGGGCTGGAGGGCGCCAATTCCAGCGAAAACGACAAGCATTGCGCCCAACCCGTGATCGCGCTGATCACCGAATGGACGACCGGCACGGGCGATGTCGAACGACGCGACGAAGGCTCGGACCTGGGCGGCACGATGCGCCTCGGCGCGCAGGAATGCCGTCTGAAGGCCGGATCGATCTCGCGCGAGCTGTACGGCCAGGACGTGATCCGCGAACGGCATCGGCACCGTTACGAATTCAATAACCGCTATCGCCAGCAGTTCGAGGACCTCGGCATGGTCGTTGCCGGAAAGTCGATGGACGACCTGCTGGTCGAAATGGTCGAACTGCCGCGCCAGAAGCATCCGTGGTTCGTGACCTGCCAGTTCCATCCGGAGTTCACCTCGACGCCGCGCGACGGCCATCCGCTGTTCAACGGCTTCGTCCAGGCCGCGCTCGAGTACAAGACCGTGCGCAACGCGCCGCGCCTGGCGGAAGCGGTGGCATGAGTCGTGTCGACGTTTTTTCTCCCACTTCATTCCCGCGAAAGCAGAAATCCATTTTGTTTTTGATTGGGAAAATGCAGATGGATTTCCGCTTGCGCGGAAATGACCAAGCACCGAGCGGCATGCAATGAAGTTGTGCGGCTTTGAAGTCGGCCTCGACAAACCCCTGTTCCTCATCGCCGGTCCGTGCGTCGTCGAGTCCGAACAACTGCAGATCGATACCGCCGGCACGCTGAAGGAAATCGCCGGTCGTCTCGGCATTCCTTTCATCTTCAAGTCGAGTTACGACAAGGCCAACCGCACCTCGGCGTCCAGCTTCCGCGGCCTCGGCGTCGACGAAGGCCTGCGCATCCTCGGTGAGGTGAAACGCCAGCTCGGCGTTCCGGTGCTGACCGACGTGCACGAGTACACGCCGCTCGATGAAGTCGCGTCGGTCGTCGACGTGCTGCAGACGCCTGCGTTCCTGTGCCGCCAGACCGACTTCATCCAGAACGTCGCCAGGGCCGGCAAACCGGTCAATGTCAAGAAGGGCCAGTTCCTGTCGCCGTGGGAGATGAAGCACGTCAGCGACAAGGCGCTGGCAACCGGCAACGCCCAGATCATGGTCTGCGAGCGCGGCGCGAGTTTCGGCTACAACAACCTTGTCTCCGACATGCGCAGCCTTGCCGTGATGCGCGATACCGGCTGCCCGGTCGTGTTCGACGCAACGCATTCGGTGCAGCTGCCCGGCGGCGCCGGCGGCAAGTCGGGCGGACAACGCGAATTCGTGCCGGTGCTGGCGCGCGCCGCCGTCGCCGTCGGCATCGCCGGCATCTTCATGGAGACCCATCCGGATCCGGACAAGGCGCTCAGCGACGGACCTAACGCATGGCCGCTGCCAAAGATGGCAGCGCTGCTGGAAACCCTGCTGGAGCTGGATCGCGCGACCAAGCGCGCCGGATTTCTCGAATCCTCCCTTTGACCGTACGCAACCCATGACCATGATCACGCAGGTCCACGCCCGCGAAATTCTCGACTCGCGCGGCAATCCGACTCTCGAAGCAGAAGTAACACTGGGCGACGGCTCGATCGGCCGCGCGGCCGTGCCAAGCGGAGCCTCGACCGGTTCGCGCGAAGCAGTCGAACTGCGCGACGGCGACAAGACACGCTATCTCGGCAAGGGCGTGAGGAACGCCGTCGCCAACGTCAATGGCGCGATCGCGCAGGCCCTGAAGGGATTCGACGCGGCCGACCAGAAAGGCCTCGATGCGCAATTGATCGCGCTCGACGGCACGCCGAACAAGGGCCGCCTCGGCGCGAACGCCTTGCTCGGCGTCTCGCTTGCCGCCGCGCATGCCGTTGCGGCCAGCCACAAACTGCCCTTGTGGAAATACCTCGCAACCCTCGGCGTTCGGCCCTCGGCCCGGGGACCGGCGCTGCCGGTGCCCATGATGAACATCGTCAATGGCGGTGCGCATGCCGACAACAATGTCGACATGCAGGAATTCATGGTGCTGCCGGTCGGCCTGCCGACGTTTTCCGAAGCGCTGCGTGCCGGAGTGGAAATATTCCATTCGTTGAAAAGTGTACTCAAGGCCAAGGGCCTGAATACCGCAGTCGGCGACGAAGGCGGCTTTGCGCCGGACCTGAAGTCGAACGAGCAGGCGATCGAGACGATTCTGGAGGCAATCGCCAGGACCGGCTACCGGGCGGGAACGGACGTCTATCTCGGCCTCGACGTCGCAAGCTCCGAGTTCTACCAGGACGGCGCCTATCACCTTGAAGGCGAGGGCAAGACGCTGTCCTCGGCGCAACTGATCGATTTTTATGCCGCCTGGTGCGCGAAGTACCCGATCATCACGATCGAAGACGGCATGGCCGAGGGCGATCGCGACGGCTGGAAGGCGCTGACCGCGAAGCTGGGCAAGACGATACAACTGGTCGGCGATGACAATTTCGTCACCAATCCGGCGATCTTCCGCGCCGGCATCGCCGATGGCATTGGCAATGCGATCCTGATCAAGGTCAACCAGATCGGCACGCTCAGCGAAACGCTGGAAACGATCGCCATGGCGGACCGGGCGAACTATGCGGCGATCGTCTCGCATCGTTCCGGCGAGACGGAAGATACGACGATTGCCGATATCGCGGTCGCGACGACCGCGACGCAGATCAAGACCGGCTCGCTGTGCCGCTCGGACCGCGTCGCGAAGTACAACCAGCTGCTGCGCATCGAAGAAACACTTGGCGCGGAAGCGCGCTATGCCGGCCGCGCTGCTTTCGCCAACGTGCCGGGACTGGTCGGCTGACGGACTGCCCGTGCTGCGCTACGTCGCATTGCTGTTGCTGATTCTGCTGCTGGCGCTGGAAGTCAAGTTGTGGACCGGCGAGTGGAGCATGCGCGAGGTGTGGCACCTCAGGCAGCGTGTCGCCGAGCAGAAGCAGGAAAACCTGAAACTGAAGCAGCGCAACGAAGCCTTGTCGGCCGAGGTGCAGGACCTGAAGAACGGCAGCGAGGCGATCGAAGAGCGCGCCCGTTCGGAACTCGGTTTGATCAAGCCCGGCGAGACGTTCTACCAGGTTGTCGAACCGGCGCCGGGGGACCCAAAGAAAGACGGCGATGACAAGCACTGAGCGTGGCCTGTGGTGCGTCGTGCCGGCGGCCGGCCGCGGCGCGCGCTTCGGCGGCGAAGTGCCGAAGCAATACCTGACGCTGGCCGGAAAGCCGATGCTGCTGCAGACGCTGGAGCGCCTCGCAGCGCACCCGCGCGTCGCCGGCGTGATGGTTGCGCTGGCCGCAGACGATCATTACTGGCGCGACCGCATCGCGATCGGAGCGATGAAGATCCTCACGACGATCGGTGGCGAGCGGCGCGCCGACTCGGTGCTGGCCGGGCTCGATGCCCTGCGTGAGCGGGTCGGCGACGACGAATTCGTGCTGGTGCACGATGCGGCACGGCCCTGCATCGGTCTCGACGACATCTCGCGGCTGATCGAACTGGGGACTATGGCCGGCGGTGCATTGCTCGCCGCGCCGCTGCGCGACACGTTGAAGCGCGCCGATGACGAGCAACGGGTCGAGGCGACCGAGCCACGCGACGCGCGCTGGCGCGCGCTGACGCCACAGATGTTCCGCTACGGTGAACTGGCCGCAGCTTTGCGTGCGGCGGCCGGCACCGGCATCACGATCACCGACGAGGCCATGGCCATGGAACGCGCCGGCCACCGGCCGTTGCTGGTGGAAGGCAGCGAGGGCAATATCAAGATCACCACGCCGGACGATCTGGCACTGGCAGAATTCTTGATCGCCCGACACGCGAAGCGCGGGTTTTGAGATACAAGACGTGAGACTTGAGGGTCAGGCGTGAGTCGTCAGACGAATAGGCATTGTTGCTGCGCCTTGCGTTTCACGTTTTATGCCTCGCAGGGGATCCCATGATGCGAATCGGTCAGGGTTACGATGTTCACGCGTTCGGTGATGGCGATCATGTCGTGCTCGGCGGCGTGCGCATCGCGCATGGCCGCGGCGTCGTGGCGCATTCCGACGGCGACGTTGTCATTCACGCCCTGTGCGACGCGATTCTCGGCGCGCTGGCGCTCGGTGACATCGGTCGGCACTTCCCGCCCACGGAAGAGCGCTGGCGCGACGCCGACAGCCGCCAGTTCCTGCGCCATTGCGCGCAATTGATGCGCAATGCGGGCTACGCGCTGGGCAACGCCGACGCGACCGTCATCTGCGAGCGCCCGAAGGTCGCGCCGCATGCCGATGCGATGCGTGCCAATCTTGCATCTGACCTGGGCTGCGACATCGACCGCATCAGCATCAAGGCGACCACCAGCGAGACGCTCGGCTTCACCGGGCGCGAGGAGGGGCTGGCCGCGCAAGCGACGGTCCTGCTGGAAGAAGTCGGACGCTGAGGCAACGTTCGACCTCCATCGCGCAGCCTGAAGCGGCGCCTTTCGACGGAAAGCGGCTGGCCAGGCGCGCACGTGCCGAACCTGCTACCCGGCACGCGCTACTTGCCCAGCATGTAGAGCTGCCACAGGTCGCGCCCGTTCATGTGCATCAGGGGATTCAGGGTGCGCATTGCGGTCGGGCCAACCGTGCGTTCCAGGTACCGCATCTCCTGCAGCTTGCCTTTGGTTTCGTCGTCGATCGGGACTTCGATGTCGTTCTCGCGCATTATCAGGATGCCCTTCGCGCGCAGCGCCAGTTCGACGTACAACCGGAGGTAGCAGAGCAAGTCGGCGACGACCTCGCCCGAAAAGCGCTCGCGCATTGCGTACAGGTATTGTCCGGCGCGCGAGTCGGAGAACTTGCCCGAGTCGAGCAGTGCGAGCAGTTCCTGGTCGACCTCGAAACCGCTGCCGATCCAGCCTTCGACGGCGCGCTCGCTGCGCAGGAACACCCACAGCATCAGCGGCGGTATGCACATCAGCACCAGCAGCGTCTCCTGCATCGGCGGCAGGACGAACTGGTTGAACGCCGCATGCACCAGGGTCACGAGGAGCAGCGGCGGCACGATGGCGCGGGCGTCGAGCTTGTCGCGCATATCGGCGTTGTGCAGCACCATCGCCGCGAATATTGCCTGCATGCCGCCGTGCAGGATCGCGGTGCCGAGGCCGCGCACGATCCAGACGGTGAAATGCGGATCGGCGACACTGCTCAGGTAATAGATGTTCTCGACCGTCGCAAAGCCGGCGCCGACAGCATAGCCGAGCACCGATGCGTCGACCAGAAATCCGATGCGTCGCGTGCGGATCAGCGCAATGATCACGCTGCCTTTGAACGCTTCCTCGATGAGCGGTGCGACGTAGCGCGAATAGTCGCTGAAGTCCATGCCGGTCGCGCGCAGGATGCCGGCGTTGACGAGGTAGCAGGCAACCGCGACAGCACCGCCGGCACCGATGATCGTGGTGACCAGGCGCAGGCGCACCAGCTTGTAGCTGTCGAGCAGCAGCAGCGCGCCGAGGAAGCACAACGCCGGCAGCAGGCCGATCGACGCGCGCGTCAGCCACGCAACGCCCTCCGTCATGCTGCACCGCGGCCGCGCATGGACGCAGGCATCAGTTCAGTACCTTCAGCGAGACCATCCATTCGTTGTGACCGACATTGCCGTTGCCGAAGCCGTACGCCGAGCCGATCGACAAGGTCATTTCCTGGTGATGCATCACGTTGAACAGGAAGTCGACCTGGAACCCTACATCGCTGTAATGGCGTGACGGCATCGACGAGCCGAACGGATCGGTGACCAACTCGCCGACGAACAGGGCGGGCCGCATCCAGTTGAGGTAGTTGGCGGGCGTGCCGCTGCTGCTGAAGCGGACCGGCGGCAGGTTCCATTCGAGCATCGAGCGCGCATAAGTGCGGCCGTTGAGTTCGTCGATGTCGAAGCCGGGAAAACTCGCGAATTCGCGGTAGCGCTTGACCTCGCCGTGGTCGACCCAGTTGTTGCCGAATCCGCCGAAGTAGAAGTTCGCATACGGATCGCTGGCGTCGCCATGGGCCCAGCCGGCATAGTTTCGCAACCACAGCGACGAATGATCGAACAGGAAGGGCCAGCCGAAATCGACGCCGCCATAAAGCAGGGGGACGGTGTTGCCGTTTTCGCGGTTGACCTCCAGGTTCATGTTCCAGCGCAGGCCTTTTTCATCGTCCACGCTGCCCAGGGAATTGGTCACGTAGCCGTACTTCAGCTTGGCTGCCGCGGTCACGAGCTTGTCGCTCGGCGAAGTGACGTTCTGGAAGCCGGGCAGCGTGTCGAGCCCGTTGAAGGCACGCAGCGACACGTCGAGGTCGAGCGTGCGCGGGACGTCGTAGATCAGCGAGCGCTTGTAGCCGAACAGCCACTCGTTGCCGCGCAGGCTGGTCTTGGTCGGGCCGAACAGGTCGTAGAAGTCCGCGCCGTTGTGCTTGTAGCCGAGGCGATAGCCCTGGTCTTCGAGCAGCACGTCGAAATGCTTGCGCTCGTATTCCGGCAGCGAGTCGCCGGGTGAAAGTACCGCGTTGACACTGATGCGGGCCAGGCCGATGGGATCCGACCAGACGCCATGCATGCCGGCGCCCCAGCTGTCCTTGTAGCCCTCGACGATGGGATACAGGCCCTGCTGCTGGATTTCCCGCACCGGCTTGTAGTCGCCCTGGCTCACGGTGATCTTCTCGAGGTCGATCTTCGACGGGTCGCCGACGTTCCAGGTCTTGACGACCGGATGCTGCTCGACGATCTGCGCGCCGAGGAACGTGATGGCGGCAAGATCTTCGCGAGGCAGCGCGTCGATGAAGCCCGGCACCAGCCCCTGTCCGGTGTAGTCGAACGCCAGCATGCGTCCGTCCGGCAGCGGCAGAGGCCGGAAGAACCCGGTTTGCGCGTTGGACAGCGCCTCGATCGCGTGGCTCGCCAGGTCGTAGCGGTAGATGTTCGACACGCCGGTGTAGTACGAACTGCCATACAGCGAGCGGCCGTCCGGCGAAAACACGAATCCTTCGGGTACGGCCGTGCCGAAATCGAAGCTCGCAACAGGCTTCGCGTCGCCGGCGAGCAGGGATTCCACCGACATTACGTACAGGGCCTGGTCGCCATTGATTGCCGTGTGCGACGCGCTGAGCAGCTTGCCGTCAGGCGAAATGTCGATGTCGTAGGCGATTTCGCCGTACGGCCACGAGTACACCTGGTGATAATCGGTGTACGGATACTCCATGCGCACCAGCGTGACGATGCCGTTGAGGTGGCGGATTCCCCACAGCGATTTGTCGGTGCGATTGAACACGAGGTCGCCGATGCGCGCATCTTCCTGCAGCATGTGCGTCGCGCCGGTCACCGTATCGAGCGAGACGATGTCACGGTATCCGACGGTGTTGTCGGTCGTGTAGAAGGCGGTCTTGCTGTCCGGGTCGTAGGCGAGCGACGTCACCTTGTACAGGATCGGCCCCTTCACATCGACCAGATGCCTGGTGCTGCCGTCTGCCAGCGACATCGTGCCGACGTAGGCGGCAACTCCCGGGTAGCGGAACGCCGCGATCATGCTGTTGCGCTGCGGGTCGTAGTAGGCGCGCGAGATCGAACCCATCGCGTGCGGCGATACAGGCCGGTGCTGCGAGATCGGGTACTTGGCGATCGCTTCGAGATTGGCCTTCTGGAAGCCTTGCTCCCATTCGATCCAGTCGTTCCAGGCCTCGCCCATCGGCTTGCCGAAGACCTGCTTGAACTGTTCGGAGTAATAGCGCCTGCTGCCTTCCGGCCGGGCCGCCCATTCGACCACGCGCTCGGGCGAATACTTCAGTGCCAGGTAGGAAATGAAGCGGGTGCCGTACAGGTAGTTGTTCACGCCGACCTGGAAGTCGACCTTGGTGCCTTGCGCAGCCAGTCCGGCCGGATCGTAGAAATGCGCGTGGTCGCGCACCATCGCGCGGAACACCATCTCGTCGTAGGCACCCTGGGCGCGTCCGCGGCCGCCGGCCATCCATGTCTCGACGAACACGGCGAGGCCTTCCAGGTACCAGCGCGGCGCCAGCGAGCGCGGTGCCGTCAGATAGGTGTAGAGCAGGGATTCGGGGTGTCTGGCGTCGACCTGGATCTTGCCGCCGAGAAAGTGGCGCCAGAACAGGTCGTCCTGCGTCGATCCGTCGAGATTGGAGACATGAACCAGCTCGTGGTTCATCAGCGAGTACATGCGCTCGCTGCCGACGTAGGTCTCGAACGAATAGGCGAACGGCGCGATGTCGATGGCAACCTGGTTGATCGGCGTGCCGTTGGCGCCGGCATTGCCGACGTCCCCGAAGTCCTTGAGCAGGACGTTGACCTTGCCGTCCGGTTTCCAGCTCCACAGTCGCTTCTGGAAGTTGAGCGAGTTTTCGGCGCTGCGTGCGACGACCGGCGCCAGGTAATCCTCGGCCGGGTGGAACCAGATGACCCGCAGGTCGTCGGTCTGCAGCTGCTGCAGCGCTTCGTCGGCGCGGGCGCCGGCGGCAACGGCGAGCGCGCCCGCAAACACGATACCCGCCCGGGTGACGGCTCGCTCCATCGCACTCCCCCTGAAGAACGCAGTGAACCAGTGCGGAAGCATAACGGAAAAAAACAAAGGCCGGCTGCCTTGCGGCAACCGGCCGTGATCGCGCAGTGCGCGCGGCGAAGCTTACTGCTGGTGCTGGGAGTTCAGTGCTGACGCGAAAGAGGCATTCGTCAGCATCGAGGCAAACGCACCGTTGGAGGCCAGCGCGCGGAAGTCGCTGTTGTTCAGCAGGCTGTTGAAGCCGGCGTTGTTGACCAGGCTGGCGAAGCCGCCGTTGTTGACGAGGCCGGCAAACGCACCATTGTTGACGAGGCTGGCGAATCCGCCGTTGTTGACCAGGCCCGCGAATCCACTGCTGTTGACCAGGCCGGCGAACCCACCATTGTTGACGAGGCCGGCGAATCCACCGTTGTTGACCAGGCCGGCGAACCTACCGTTGTTGACCAGGCTGGCGAATCCACCGTTGTTGATCAAGCCCTTGAAGCCGCTGTTGTTGAGCAGGCCGGCGAATGCACCATTGTTGAGCAGGCCCTTGAAGCCACTATTGTTGAGGAGGCTGGCAAAGTCGTGGTTCTGCACCAGGCTGTTGAAACCGGCGTTGTTGACCAGCGAGTTGAACTGACCGTTATTGAGAAGCGACTTGAACTCGGTGCTGTTGACCGCGTTCGACACGCCGTTGTTCGTCGTCGAGGCGTACAACATGTGGTTGTTGACCAGCGACTTGAACTCGCTGTTGCTGACCAGCCCGCGGAAATCGCTGTTGTTGACGAGCGACTTGAACTCGCTGTTGTTGACGAGCGATTTGAAGTCGGTGTTGTTGAGCAGTCCCTTGAAGTCGCTGTTGTTGACGAGGCCCTTGAAGTCGCTGTTGTTGACGAGGCCCTTGAAGTCGCTGTTGTTGACGAGGCCCTTGAAGTCGCTGTTGTTGACCAGGCCCTTGAAGTCGCTGTTGTTGACCAGGCCCTTGAAGTCGCTGTTGTTGAGCAGCGACTTGAAATCCGAGTTCGAATACAGAGCCGCACCCTGCTGGTTCTTGCCAAGGTCGGAGAAGGCCGCACCCTGGGCGAGGGCGATGAAGGCCGGATTGCTGGCCATCGCGCGGAACTCGGGATCCTTGACCAGACGCGTGAACGTATCGGTCTGCATCAACTGCGGAATGCTCTGGTCGCCGGTCTGGACCGTTTCGACCGACGGCGCGCGATAGCGCTGCGCCGGGGCGATCGTGCCCGCGACGTCGCTGCTGGACGGCGGATAATAGGAGCCGAAGTACACGACTGCAGCAATCGCCGCTGCCAGTCCGCCACCTATCATGATGATCTTGTTGCTTTTCATCTTCGTCCTTCCTCTAGTGTGTGATGCAGGAACCGATCTGACGTTGGGCTGCGTCGCCGCGCTCGTTGAATAGTACGCAGCGGCAGGAAAAAGGTTGGAAGCCCCGTGCCGACGCCACGGCAGCCAGCGCCGGGTTGGGTTGCCGGACTGCGCCCGGGAGGCGGAAATGCCTTCGGCCACATGCTCGCGGATGCGTTCTGGCGGGCTTACCTGCGGCATGCTTTCCAGCCGGGCCGCTATCGCCTGAAGGTCGCCGTGGAGGGCGCGGGTAGCCGGATCGGCTGCGAGCGCGCGATCGAGTTCGGCGCGCTGCACCGGATCGAGTTGACCGTCGATCTCGGCATGAATCAGTTCAAGGATGCGTTCGTGGCTCATTTTCAGAATTCCCTTCGGGCGACCAGGATGTCGCGCAATGCCTGTCGCGCCGTGAACAGACGCGACTTCACCGTCTTGACCGGGCAGTCGAGGACTTGCGCCATTTCCTCGTAGCTCAGTCCCTGCACGTGCTTGAGCACGATCACGACCCGGTAGTCGACCTTCAGCGCCATCAACGCGTGCTGCATGGCCGTTTCGGACTGCTCGCGGATCGCCAGTTCATCGGGCCCGTCATGATCGTCGGGCGCTTCCTCGGTCAACGACTCCGAACTGCGCCGCCCGCGCACCAGATCGAGCGCTTGGTTGACCACGATCCGGTACAGCCAGCTGCTGAACTGCTGGTGCGGGTCGTAGCTTCCGAGATGCTCGTAGGCGTTGAGGAAGGCTGTCTGGGTCACGTCGATCGCGTCCTCGGAATGGTGAAGGATCCGGAAAGCAGCGTTGAAGATCCGGCGCTCGTAACGGGTCAGCAACGCGTCGAACGCGAGCCGATCGCCGCTCCTGCACCGCAATACGAGGTCTGCGTCCGTGTCGTCAGTCATTGATACGGATCGAGGCGGAAAAGGTTGGTGCAAAAGACCTTCAGCTGGCCGGGCGCTCCACATCGAAGACCTGATCGAAGCCGGAAAAGCGGAAAATGTCGTAGATATGGCTGCTGACGTTGATCAGGCGCAGGCGCCCGCCGCCGGCCAGCAGGCGCTTGTGCGCCTTGAGCAGTACGCCCAGGCCGGCACTGGAGATGTATTCCAGGCCGTGGAAGTCGAAGGTCCTTGCCGCATCGGAGGCATCGAGAAATTGCTGTGCCTTCGCGCATTGCGCCGCGTCGAGTCGGCCGGTAAACGCAATCGTTCCGGCTTCACCATGACGAATCTCGAACATCGTGCCTTCCTCGGGACCTTCTGGAATGCTCAAGGGTAGTCGTTGTTTGTCGAATCCACCAGCGGGCGCGTCGCGCGCGACCGCCGGCTTGTGCGGCCACGATTTCGTCAGCGCCTTGCGGAAGGTGATGCGGCTGCTGCGCCCGCTGTATTCGTAGTCGATGTCGTCCAGCAGCCGGCGTATCAGATGCAGTCCCAGACCTCCGGGACGCCTTTGCTCCGCCGGCAGCCCGACATTGGCGTCGGGCGCGGCGGTGACGTCGAAGCGATCGCTGTCCGGATCGGTCAGGCGGCAGATCAGGTCGCCGCTGGCGTATTCCATCTCGAGCACGATCGGGCCGGCGCCTTCGGCGTTGTACTTGACCATGTTGGTGAACAGTTCCTCGACCGCGAGATTCACGGCGTAGGAATCGGCATCGCCGGCGCCGTGCTCGTCGAGGACGTGGCGCACGAACGCAAAGATCGGCTCGAGCGAATCGAAACTGCGGGCGAATTCGCGCCGGATGGCGGCGGAGGTCGTGACTTCCGGGTGCGCGCTGCCGAGCCGGCGAATCAGCACGATCGAGATGTCGTCGAGCTGGGGTGCGCCCTGTCCGAACTGGCGCAGCTCACCGAGCAGCCGGTCACGCACGCGGACCATCGGCTCGCGATGATGGCGGCGCAGGAACTCGGCGACGCGCTGCTCGCCGAACTCCTCGTTTTCGGCGTTGCAATATTCGTACACCCCGTCCGACAGCAGGGCGAACACGTCGCCCGCCGCCAGCTCGATCACGCGCGGCTCGCGCAGGAAGTCCTGCGGCATGGCTCCGAGTGGAGCCGTCGTCGGCGGATGGACGTCGCACTTGCCATCGGCGGCGTGAAAGTGCACGAGCGGTCCCTGACCGCCGGAGTGGTAATGCAGCGTGTGCGCGGCCGGATCCAGAAGGCCGAGAAAGGCGGTGACGAAACGATCTTCGGGCAGATCGTCCACCAACTGGTCATTGATATGGCGAAAGGTATCGTCGAGACCTGCTTCCAGGCGCTGTGCCACGCGCAGCATCGCCCGCACCTGGGTCGCCGAGAGGGCCGGTCCGATGCCATGTCCTGTCGCATCGCCCATCAGCACCATCACGCCGCCGCCCGGCGTCGGCACGAAGTCGTACGTGTCGCCGCCGGTCTGGTCGGCCGGGCGGAACGCGCCGGCGAGGTCGTAGCCGGGGACGTCCGGCGCGTTCTTCGGCAGCGTGCCCATCTGCACGGCGCGTGCGACTTCGATTTCCTGCGCCACCTTCTCCGATTCGACCAGTCGTTCGGTCAGCTGCGCCCGCTGCAGCGCGACGGCACATTGCGCCGCGAGCACGCTCGCCATCGTTTCGTCGTCCGCGTCGAAAACGCCTTCGCGTCGATTGACGACCTGCAATACGCCGACCAGGAGCTCGTCGTAACCCATCAGCGGCAGCGTCAACATGCAGCGGGTGCGGTAGCCGGTCCTCTGGTCGAAGCTGCGATCGAAGCGCGGATCGGCGTAGCAGTCGGACACGTTGATGATCGAGCGCGTGCGCAGGCATTCGCCGACGATGCCGCGCTCGGCCGAAATCCGCACCGGTTCCATGCCCCGCGCGACGCGCGATTCGAGCTGGTGCGAGGCGGCCATGTAGCGCCAGACGGTGCCGCCTTCGGCGTCGAGCAGCTCCTTTGCCGCGTCGACCACCTGGTAGAGCATGCTCTCCAGTTCGATCGGCTTGGCCAGGTCACGCGTGATGGCCGAGATGCGGCCGAGCTTTTCCGGCCATGCGCTGGCGATGGTTGACTGTTCAGTCATCGTGGATACTGGTCCCCTGTTCCCGGGCAATCGTCCTGCGCCAGGCATCGCTGCGTCAAGCGATGGCGCCTTGACGTTGCGCGGTGTTGCATTTCTGCCGTCGGTCTCCTTCGCGGCTTGTCTGCGTGACGCGGGGCTTGTCGTGCGCCGGCGCGCAACGCAATATCGCCGGAGGCGTGCAGCTGAGGCATCGCCGCGCCCGGTCCTGGCATCCGCACCTTCGAGAGTGAACATGTACATGCATACGGAATCTGCCGGCCGGAATTTCCCCGCGCCATGACCGGCGAAGCCGCTGCGTTGCCGTACGCCCATGGCGGCCCCTCGCTGCGCGGCGTCCTGCGCGTGGCTCCGGAAGATTTTTTCGTCGACGAGGACCTGGGCTTCGAGCCGGACGGCATCGGCGAGCACGCCTTCGTGCGGGTCGAGAAACGCAACGCGAACACCGAATGGGTGGCTCGCGAGCTGGCGCATTTCGCCGGAGTCGCGCCGCACGCGGTCGGCTATGCCGGCATGAAGGATCGGCGCGCGCTGACCCGGCAGACGTTTTCGGTGCACCTGCCGGGCCGGCCGGACCCCGACTGGGCAGCGCTGCAGAATGCCGAGTACCGCGTCATCGACGCGTCGCGCAACAGCCGCAAGCTCAAGACCGGGGCGCTGCGCGGCAACGGTTTCCGCATCGTGATGCGCGATGTGGCGGGTGATCGCGGGCGGTTTGACGAGCAGATCGCCGCCGTGGCGCAGCTGGGCGTGCCGAATTATTTCGGCGAACAGCGTTTCGGCCGGAGCGGCGACAACGTGGACAATGCGCGGCGCATGTTCCAGGGGCGTCGCGTGCAACGGCACGAACGCGGTGTTCTGCTCTCCGCGGCGCGCTCGTTCCTGTTCAATGCGGTCCTCGCAGAGCGTGTGCGCCAGGGTAGCTGGAACGCGGCTGTCGGCGGCGACGTCTGGATGCTTGCCGGCAGCCAGAGCATCTTCGGGCCGGAACCGATGACCGAAGAGCTTGCGACACGCCTGCGCTCCGGCGACATCGTGCCTACCGGTCCGATGTTCGGTGCAGGCATGCTGCGCACTAAACAGGACGCGCTGCAGGTCGAGCAGGTTGTTGCCGAAGCGCATGCCGATCTGGTCGAGGGACTGGTCGCGAATGAGTTGCGGCAGGAACGTCGGGCGCTCGTCCTTCGACCGGGAGGGATTTTGTCAGAGTGGTTGTCCGATCACGATCTGGAGCTGAGATTTAGCTTGAGAAAAGGTTCATATGCAACTGTAGTTATTAGAGAAATGTGCAACTCCACGTTGTCGGATGAACCCTTGAGCTAAGCCTGGGGCAGGCGCGCGGGGACTTCCCGCAACTCTTGCATCGTCGCCTATAGTAGGATGAAAGAGGCTCTTGAATTTTCGCGAGCAACACGCGACTGGAGACGCTCATGCAGACGGCACGATTCGCAACGATCGGGGTGCTGGCGTCGGTACTATGCGCCTGCGCCGGAACGGGTACTCGGCCCACGGCTCAGCAGTTGCCGGACGACTACGACGCAGTCAAGGTAACGGCTGTGACTCAATGGGCCAAGACCAAGGGCGCAAACGTCATCTGGATCAACTATCCGACGGTGCCACGGCCGCGCGACGCGGGCGGCTGATTGCCGCCTGTTCAGGCATGGCGGATCAGTACGACGACCGCACCGGTGCCACCTTCTACGGGTGGCGCTGACGCGAACGCCAGTACATCACGGCGTTGTCGCAGCATGCCGTCGACCAAACGCTTGAGTACCGGACCCTGCGCGCGGGAACGCAGGCCCTTGCCGTGAATGATCTTGACGCACAAGCGATGTTCGCGCCGGCTATCGTCGAGGAAGATCTTGATTGCCTTGCGCGCCACCTCGACCGTCATCTGATGCAGGTCGATCTCGTCGGCGATGCTGAACTGGCCGCGCTTGAGCTGTCGCAGCAGGCGCGGTGACAAGCCCGCCTTGAGGTAACTCAGCTCTTCGCCGATTTCGATCAGCGCCGGATCGATGGTGCTGCGTGTCAGTTCGTGCGGCACGCGCGCCTCGTCGAGCAGCGACTGCAGCGGTTCCGGCGCAGGTCGCAGGCGCTGCGGCACCTGGCCGTGATCGGCCAGGCGCCGCACCGGACCGACGGCCTGTTCGAACAGGGCCAGATCCTCGGGGCTTGCGACCGGCGTGGTTTTCCTGGGCCCGTGTGCCATGCGGCGAGCTTAGCAGAGCGACGCGCGCGTACTGTTTGTGCGGGACGTCCGGTACAATCGATCTGGTTGGGCGAGCGACTGCCTCGATCCGTTGCTGCAGGCGCGAGTGCGCCGCGGCTCACGCCCAGGACGGTTTCCGCACAGGCTACCCACCGTGGCGCGCGAAGCCTCGACCTCGATTATCGTAAAGCGGCTTTTTCTCTATATGCGAGTACTGGTCAGCAACGACGACGGCGTGGACGCGCCCGGCATACTTTTTCTGGCGCGTCGGCTGTCGATCGTCGGCGAGGTCATCGTCGTCGCGCCGGATCGCGACCGTTCCGGCGCCAGCAACTCGCTGACGCTGGATCAGCCGATCCGCGTCACGCGGCTGGAGGACGGTCGCTATCGCGTGGCCGGCACGCCGACCGACTGCGTGCATCTGGCGCTGGCCGGCCTGCTCGACAAGGAGCCCGATATCGTCGTCTCAGGCATCAACAACTCGGCCAATCTCGGCGACGACGTGATCTACTCCGGCACGGTCTCGGCGGCGATGGAAGGTCGCTTCCTCGGGCTGCCGGCGATCGCCGTGTCGCTGGCGGCGAGAGATCACAAGGGCGTGCACTACGCGAGCGCAGCACAGGCGGCGCTGGCGATCATGGAGCGCCTGCTGGTCGATCCGCTGCCTGCCGACACGATCCTCAACGTCAACGTGCCGGATCTGCCGTGGGCGGAGCTGCGCGGCTTTGCGGTCACGCGTCTGGGACGCCGTCACCGCTCGGCGCCATGCATCGCGCAGACCGATCCGCGTGGACGGCCGATCTACTGGATCGGCCCGCCCGGCGAAGCAGAAGACGACGGTCCCGGCACCGATTTCCATGCCATCCGACAAGGCTTCATCTCGATCACGCCGATCCAGGTCGACCTGACCCGCTATCAGGCTTTGGAGAAGGTTGCCGGCTGGGTCTCGTCGCTGTCGCTGGAACTCGAAGCGTGCTGAGTCTCTCCGGCAACGCGCTTGGCGTTCGATGCAGCGACGCGTGCCTCGCCGATCGGGCACACGTATGCCTGGTTCGCCGGCGCCGCGTGCGGGCGTGCAGTGGCCCCGGCGCATCGAAAAAGTCCGGGACGGATTTTTTTGACCGTACTGCCGGCGCGGCCGCATGAACGTGTTCTCCCGACCTACGCCCGAGGCACGCGGCCTCGGCATGACCTCGCAGCGCGCGCGCGACCGGCTGGTCGCGCGGCTGAAGGAGGAGGGGATTGCCGATCGCCGCGTGCTCGACGTGATCGGCCGGCTGCCGCGCCACCTGTTCGTCGAGGAAGCGCTGGCATCGCGCGCGTACGAAGATACCGCGCTGCCGATCGGGCTGAGCCAGACGATCTCGCAGCCCTGGGTCGTGGCGCGGATGACCGAGGCGCTGATCGAACAGAAACTGCCCGACAAAGTGCTGGAAATCGGCACGGGCTCGGGCTACCAGGCGGCGGTGCTGGCGGCGCTGGTGAAAAACGTCTATACGATCGAGCGCATCGAGGAATTGCTGCGCAACGCGCGCCGGCGCTTTCGCAAGCTCGGCATCGAGAACATCCGCTCGCGGCACGACGACGGTCGCCTGGGCTGGCCCGAACACGCGCCTTACGATGCGATCATCCTGACTGCAGCCGGCGAGGCCGTCGACGATGAGCTGTTTGCGCAGCTCGCGCCGGACGGCGTGCTGGTGGCGCCGGTCGGTCCGCCCGGCAACCAGCGCCTGTTGCGTTACCGCCATGGCGAAAAAGGCATGGTCTGCGATTCGCTCGGAGCCGTCAGCTTCGTTCCGCTGCTCGGCGGAATCGGCTGATGCGGCTGTTCAAATCGCTGTACGAATTCGCACTGCGCTGGGCCGTTCACCCGCACGCGGAATATTTCCTGGCTGGTCTGAGTTTTGTCGAGGCATTCATCTTTCCGGTTGCCCCGGAAATCATGCTGGCGCCGATGACGCTGGCGCGGCCGAAACTGTGGGCGCGTTATGCGACGATCAGCCTCATCTGCTCGCTCCTGGGTTCGTTTGTCGGTTACGCACTGGGTCATTTCGCTTTCCACCTGGCGCGTCCGCTGATCGAGGACCTTGGCTGGATGCCGAAATTGAATGAAATCATCGCCCAGCTGCATGATCAGAGTCCGTGGAAGACGTTCGGCCTGCTGGTTCTGGCGGGATTCATTCCGATTCCGCTCAAGATATTCACGTGGGCGTCCGGTGTCGTCGGCGTGCCGATCCCGGCATTCGTCGCCGGCATGCTGGTCGGCCGCGGCAAGCGCGTGTTCGCCGTGTGTGGTGCCATCCGTCTCGGCGGCGAGCGCGCGGAAAGGGCCTTGCACCGCTGGATCGAATGGATAGGCTGGGGTCTGGTGATCGTGATCGTCGCGCTGATCGTGTATTTCAAATATCTGCGTTGAGCGAATGAAGCACTGTCGTCCGAACCCCGTTGCCGGCACCGCCTTCGCACTACGCGCACTGCGCGGCGCAACTGCAGTCGGCGTGCTGATCCTGGCGGCGTGCGCGTCGAATGAACCGGTGCCGGTCGTGGATCTTTCCGGGAGGGCCGAATCCGTTACTGGAGCCGCGGCGGTTCCCGCCGTTCGACCGGCAGCGGCGTCCGGCGTCTACCGTGTGGTGCGCGGCGACACGCTGTATGCGATCGCGTTTCGGCACGGATTGGACTACCGCGATGTCGCGGCGTGGAACGGGATTGCGCCGCCGTACCGCATCTACGCCGGACAGGAACTGCGACTGGACAGCGGGTCGTCGAGTCCACACCCGGTCGCCAGTGCGCCGACCTCGGTACCGCCCGTTGCCCAGCGCCCAGCAGCGACGCCGAGCCCGGCGCCGGACAAGCCCGGCATGTTCGAAGACGTTACTTCCGCCCCGCCCGTCGTCGTGCCGGCAGCGCCGAACCCTGCGCCGGTCGTCGCGCCGCAAGCGAGTGCCGGGAGCGTAGCCGCCAAGCTGCCGCCGGGGCCGCCACCAAGGCCCGTCGCGCCGGAGCCGGCAGCCAAGCCACCGGAGGCGGAGGCACCGCCGCCGGCGCGCGTCGTCGACGACAGCGTTGCCAACAGCAACGGCGTCGCCTGGCGCTGGCCCGGCAAGGGCAGCCTGATCGGCACCTTCGTCGCCGGCGACCAGACGCGCCAGGGCATCGACATTGCGGGCAAGGCGGGCGATCAGGTGCTGGCGGCGGCCGACGGCGAAGTCGTCTACAGCGGCAACGGGCTGCTCGGCTACGGCGAGCTGATCATCGTCAAGCACAATGCCAACTTCCTGTCGGCTTACGGCCACAACCGCAAGCGACTCGTCCAGGAAGGCGACAAGGTCAAGGGCGGCCAGCAGATCGCCGAGATGGGATCGAGCGCGAGCGCGCGCGACGAACTGCATTTCGAAATACGCAAGAACGGCAAGCCGGTCAACCCGATCGACTACCTGCCGGCGCGCTGATCACGTGCGGCTTGCGGCGCCGGCGGAAGCCGGCGACCACGCTTTACAGCCTGAGCACCGGGCGGAGTATTCTGCACAGATGGGATTACCCACTCCCGCCGAGATCGACCCTGAAGACCTGATCGAGCTGATCGATGCGATCGAGCCGCAGGACGACGAGGCGCGCACTTCGACCAGCGTCTACCTCAACGAAATCGGCCTGATCCCGCTGCTCAGCGGCGACGACGAGTTGCGCCTGGCGACCCTGGTGCGTGCGGGCGACGCCGAGGCGCGCCGTCAGATGATCGAGGCAAACCTGCGCCTGGTGGTGTCGGTTGCACGCAACTACGTCGGTCGCGCCATTCCTCTGCTCGACCTGATTGCCGAGGGCAATCTGGGCCTGATGCGGGCGGTGGACAAGTTCGATCCGCAGCGACGCCTGCGCTTTTCGACCTATGCCGTGTGGTGGATACGCGAGGCCGTGCAGCACGCGGTGATGCACCACGGCCGCACCGTGCGCGTGCCGGTGCATGTCTTGCGCGAACTGGGCCAGGTTCTGCGTGCGCGACGGCAACTGTTGATGCGCCTGGGCCGTGCGCCGACGATCGACGAACTGGCGCAGGCGATCGGCCGACCGGGTGCCGAGATCGCCGAGTTGTTCTGTGTCACCGAGCACATCAGTTCGCTCGACGCGCCACGATCGGAAAGCGACGATCGTGCACTCATCGACCAGCTGGTCGTCGACAACGATGCAACGGCTGCAGCGGGTGCTGCCGACGATGGTCCGAGTCCGGTCGACGCGCTGATCGCGCGCCTGCCGCCGCGCCAGCGCGATGTGCTGGAGCGGCGCTATGGATTGAACGATCGCGGCGTGCAGACGCTGGCCGAGATTGCCGCGGAGTTCGGCCTTAGTCGCGAACGCGTGCGGCAGATCCAGGGGGAAGCCCTGACCCGGCTGCGCAAGCTGGCACAGAAGCACTGAGCGGCAACCGGTCGGACCCGGCAACCTCGCTTCCAGTCTGCCGGCGACCGGCAAGGCAGGCCGGACCGGTGTCGCATCTAGGACGGGCCCGGCAACAGGAACACGACCACTGCGTTGCGGCCTTCGCCCACCAGGACATTGAACGTGCGCGCCGCGGCGGCATTGTCCATGACTTCGATGCCGATTCCGCGCTGCAGGAAGGCTGCCTGCAGCGCCGGCGCCGGGAACCGGACGCGCGCGCCGGTGCCCAGCAGCACGACATCCGGCTTCAGTTCGAGAATCCGCGCAACGGCCGGCGTGTCGATTTCGTCGATCGTACGTGGCGCGAAATCGTCGAGCACCTGCGTCGCGCCAAGCACCAGGCTGCTGCGGAAGACACGATCGACGACGCTGACCGATTCGGCGTCGGCCCGGCGAACGAACAACTGCTGCTCGTTGCGATGTTCAGTCAGTTGCATGTCTTGTCGAACCTGATTTTCGGTTGCGGCTCCCAATACTGCGTGGGATGCCGACATCCCGGGTTACTTCGGCAGCGCAATCTTCGCGGCGTCGGGGTTGCGGCGGTAAAAGCACGCCGTCTTGCCGATGCTCTGCACCAGTTCGGCCTTCGCCGCCGCGCCCAGGTCGGTGATCTGTTCCGCACGCGCGGCGCGATCTTCACCGGCCAGCCTGACCTTGACCAGCTCGTGATGGTCGAGTGCCAGCGAAAACTCGGTCGTGACGGCAGCGGTGATGCCCTTGTTGCCGATCTGGATGATCGGCTTGACGGCGTGCGCGAGTCCGCGCAGATAGCGTTTCTGACTGGAGGTGAGACTCATCGGAAAAAGACCAGGTGACCGGAAAAGGCGACGAATACAAGGCGCATTAAGCCATTGCAGGGTATCATGACGCCATGCAGCATGGTCCGGATTCCTGAAGGTGGCTCGCAGCAAATCCAGCGCACGCTGGCTGAAGGAGCATTTCAGCGATCCTTACGTGAAGCGGGCGCAGGCCGAGGGCTGGCGCTCGCGCGCCGTATTCAAGCTGGAGGAACTGCTCGAGCGCGATCGGCTGCTCCAGCCCGGCATGACGGTCGTGGACCTCGGCGCAGCGCCGGGCGGCTGGTCGCAGATGGTACGGGAACGGCTGCGCACGCACGGCGCGGATCGCGGCCGCGTGATTGCGCTGGACATCCTGCCGATGCAAGGTATCGCCGGCGTGGAGGTGATCGAGGGTGATTTCGGCGAAGAGGACGTGCTGGCGCGGCTGGAGACCCTTGTCGGCGGCGCCGCGGTCGATCTTGTGCTGTCGGACATGGCACCCAATATCAGCGGCGTGGAGTCGGTCGATCAGGCCCGCGCGATGCACCTGGCCGAACTGGCCAGGGAGTTTGCCGGCCGCCATCTGAAGGCAGGCGGGGCGTTCCTGACAAAGCTCTTCCAGGGACGCGGATTTGACGATTACTTACGCGGCTTGCGTGCAGACTACGACAAGGTCAGCATTCGCAAGCCAAAGGCATCACGGTCGCGCAGCGCGGAAGTGTACGCACTGGCAACCGGACGGCGTACCGCTTGAATCTGAACGGTACGAAACCATTGCATTTTCGTGGGCAGTCCGGATTGGCGGGCCGTCGCGAGGGACAGGCATAGATGAACGACATGGCCAAGAATTTACTGCTCTGGATCGTGATCGCGGTCGTACTGATCGCCGTCTTCCAGAGCTTCAATCCGCGCACCGACCCGAGCACGGTTTCGCAATCGGCGTTCATGCAGGAGGTCGAGAGCGGAAACATCGCGCAGGTGACCATTCGCAATGACGGACGCACCGTCGACGCGCTGCGCAAGGATGGCAACAAGCTGCACACGACGCTGCTGCTGACCGAGAAAACCGTCGACGACATCAGCAAGCACGCCACGGTGACGGTCGAGCCGACCGACAACAGCGGTCCGCTGCTGCGCATGCTGTTCGACTGGATCCCGTTCCTGATCTTCATCGGCCTGCTGATCTACTTCATGCGCCAGATGCAGGCCGGGGCCGGCGGCCGCGGCGCGATGTCGTTCGGACGCTCGCGCGCACGCCTGCAGGGCGAGGACCAGGTCAAGATCACGTTCGCCGATGTCGCCGGCGTCGACGAGGCCAAGGACGAGGTCCAGGAACTGGTCGAATTCCTGCGCGACCCGTCGAAGTTCCAGAAACTCGGCGGCCGTATCCCGCGTGGCGTGCTGATGGTCGGCTCGCCCGGCACCGGCAAGACCCTGCTGGCCAAGGCGATCGCCGGCGAGGCGAAGGTGCCGTTCTTCACGATTTCCGGTTCCGACTTCGTCGAGATGTTCGTCGGTGTCGGCGCTTCGCGCGTGCGCGACATGTTCGAGCAGGCCAAGAAGCACGCACCGTGCATCATCTTCATCGACGAAATCGACGCCGTCGGCCGCCATCGCGGCGCCGGGCTTGGCGGTGGTCATGACGAGCGCGAGCAGACGCTGAACCAGCTGCTGGTCGAGATGGATGGTTTCGAGGGCAACGAAGGCATCATCGTCATCGCTGCGACGAACCGCCCCGACGTGCTCGACCCGGCGTTGCTGCGGCCGGGCCGTTTCGACCGCCAGGTCGTCGTGCCGCTGCCGGACCTCCGCGGCCGCGAGCAGATTCTGAAAGTGCACATGCGCAAGGTGCCGCTGTCGACGGACGTCAACCCGACCGTGATCGCGCGCGGAACGCCCGGATTCTCCGGAGCGGACCTCGCCAACCTGGTCAACGAAGCGGCGCTGTTCGCCGCACGCGGCAACTCGCGCGACGTGACGATGGATCACTTCGAGCGCGCCAAGGACAAGATCATGATGGGCAGCGAGCGCCGCTCGATGCTGATGAGCGAGGACGAAAAGAAGCTGACCGCGTATCACGAAGCCGGCCATGCGATCGTCGGCCGCCTCGTGCCGGATCACGATCCGGTGCACAAGGTCACGATCATTCCGCGCGGCCGCGCGCTTGGCGTCACGCTGTTCCTGCCGGAAGCCGACCGCTACAGCCACAGCAAGACGTTCCTCGAGAGCCGTCTGGCCAGCCTGTACGGCGGGCGCGTCGCCGAGGAGCTGATTTTCGGTGACGACAAGGTCACGACCGGTGCGTCGAACGACATCCAGCGCGCAACCAGCCTTGCACGTGACATGGTCACGAAGTACGGCTTGTCGCACGAGCTCGGACCGATGACCTACACCGAAGAAGAGGACGAAGTCTTCCTCGGCCGATCGGTCACGCAGCACAAGCACGTGTCGGAGGAAACCGCGCGCAAGATCGACGAGGTCGTGCGTTCGGTCATCGACAACGCCTACCACCGCGCGCGCGACCTGCTGACGACCAATCTCGGCAAGCTGCATGTGATGGCCGACGCGCTGCTGCAATACGAAACGATCGATGCCGAGCAGATCACGGCGATCATGGAAGGCCGCACGCCCGGCCCGCCGAAGGACTGGCAGAAGGCGCCGGACGCAGGCAGCGGACCCAGCGGCGTCGGCAAGCCGACGTCACCGCCGATCGGCGGTCCCGCCGCACAGCACTGAAAGCCTTGTTGCACCGGTGAAACGAAGGCCGCCCTGTGCGGCCTTCGTGCTTTCTGCCTTCACTTGCGCAATGTCGCGCGCATGCCGAAACTGTTCGGCGGCAGTCATTCGTGGTGACGCCGACAGCAGCACATCGAACAGGTCATTCTTCGCCGGGTTGAAGCGCCGGACACCGTCGCCGGAGCGCTCCAGCCAGCATCGCCTTCGAGCAAGGGAAGCCAGCAATGTTTGACGTGGTCATTACCCTTAATTGCGGCGGGCGCGCGCTTCGCCTGGATCGGCCGCGCATCGCCGGTGTCATCAACGTCACGCCCGACTCGTTTTCCGACGGCGGCAGCTTTCTCGACGCGGGCGACGCCATCGCGCATGGATTGAAACTGGCCGAGGAAGGTGCCGACCTGCTCGATGTCGGCGGCGAATCGACCCGGCCCGGCGCCGCGGAGATTTCCGCGCAGGACGAAATCGCGCGCGTCGTGCCGGTGATCGAGGCGCTGGCCAAAAAGACGGTCATTCCGATCGCCATCGACACGAGCAAGCCCGAAGTCATGCGCGCGGCGGTCGCTGCAGGCGCCGGGTTCATCAATGACGTGCGCGCATTGCGCCGCGACGGCGCGCTCGATGCCGCTGCCGCCCTGAAAGTGCCCGTATGCCTGATGCACATGCAGGGCGAGCCCGGCACGATGCAGGATGCACCGCACTATGAGGATGTCGTCTCGGACGTGCGACGTTTTCTGGCCGAGCGCCTTTTCGCCTGCGAGATGTCCGGCATCGACAAGAAGCGGGTCGTCGTCGATCCGGGCTTCGGTTTCGGCAAGACGCTCGAACACAATCTCGCGCTGCTGCGGGCGCTCGACCAGTTCGTGGCGCTCGGCGTTCCGCTGCTGGTCGGGTTGTCGCGCAAGGGCATGATTGGCACGCTGACGGGGCGTGAGCGGCCGGCGGATCGGGCCGCAGGCTCCGCGGCCGCGGCGTTGCTTGCCGTGCAAAAGGGCGCGGCAATCGTGCGCGTGCACGACGTGGCCGTCACTCGCGATGCGCTGGCGGTCTGGGAAGCTGTCGCAACCGGCTTCAAGCGTACCGCGGGCGCGCCGAAACCTTTCGGCTCGCAGCGTTTCGGCGATGACGACTGAAGCAAGGCACGTTGACGCGGATTGACGCGGGTAGAGCCACCGTTCGATCTGGCGCACGCGGTGGGCGGCGGGGCTCGCTCCTTCGAGTCGCCGCGACGGTCTGCAGACCTCTCGTCGCGTGTCCGTGTCGATCCGCATCGTTCCGCGCCAGGGAGAGCGCGTTGTCGACTGCAGCTTCCTAGAGTTCCGCGGTGATGGACTTGAAGGCGCCGTCGCCGCGCACATAATCCGGTCGCGGTGCGGAGAAGCGACGCTGGTCGGCGCAAGCATTCGATATCTGGTCGACGAAGAAGAACCTCCAGCCGGCCGCAGGCTTCGAACCGCCCGCGCCTTCGACCTGGTAGGCGCACAGCAGACTGCGTCCCCAGCGATCCAGGCCGAACGTGTGCGGCTCGACCACGCGCGCACGGCCGTGGTACTCGAAGGCGAGCAGCCGCCGGTTCGCGATCGCTTCGACGATTGCCGTGGTCGTGCGCAGTCCGCTCATGTGCGGCCTGCCGGGCCGGCCGGAGAGTGCAATGGTCAAACCAGGGCGCCGGACTCCCACCCCGGTTTGGGTGCAAATCGATTGCCGTACTTGCCGGCGAGTTCCGCGAGTTGCGCCTTGATCTTCGCTGCACCTTCGCTGCGGATGTGCTGGATCGGGCCGCCGCGGAAGGGTGCGAAACCGGTGCCGAAAATCACGCCGGCGTCGAGCAGGTCGGCATCCTCGACCACGCCATCGTGCAGGCACGCGACTGCTTCGTTGAGCATCGGCAGGATCATGCGCTCGGTGATGTCGGCCGGCGCCTGGTAGTTCGGATCGACCTCGGGCTTCACCGGCTTGCCGTTCTCCCACTTGTACAGGCCTTCGCCGGTCTTCTTGCCACGCTTGCCCGCGGCGATCAGCTCGTCGAGGCCAGCGGGAATTTCGACGCCGAGGAACGGACCGAGCTCCTTGCCGACCGACGCGGCGACGTCCAGCCCGACCGTATCGGCCAGTTCGATCGGCCCCATCGGCATGCCGAACTTCTTTGCCGCCTTGTCGAGCACGGCTCCGGGCACGCCTTCCTTGAACAGGCGCATCGATTCGAGCAGGTACGGCATCAGGATGCGGTTGACGAGGAATCCCGGCGTGCCCCTGACCGGCACCGGCAACTTGTCGATCGCCTTGCAGAAGGCGAGGGTGCGCTTCTCGTTGACGGGATCGAGCCGGTCCTGGCGCACGATTTCGACCAGCGGCATCATCGCGACCGGATTGAAATAATGCAGCCCGAGGAAGCGGGCCGGTGCGTTCACCGCCGTGCGCAATTCGTCGAGCGGGATGCTTGACGTGTTCGAGGCGAGCAGGGCGCCCGGCTTCATGCCCGGTTCGGTCTTGCGATACAGCTCCTGCTTGGCTTCGAGGTTTTCGAAGATCGCCTCGATCACCAGGTCCGCGTCGGCGATGCCCTTGCCGTCGACGTCCGCCTTGAGCCGCGCGGCGACCGGCTGGATCCTCTCGGAGGTCTTGAGGCGCTTGGAGAACAGCTCCTGCGCACGATCGAGCGCGGGCTGGATGAACTTCATCTCGCGGTCCTGCAGCGTGACGTCAAATCCGCGCAATGCGCACCAGGCGGCGATGTCGCCGCCCATGACGCCGGCACCGATCACATGCACGCGCCGGATGCCGGACTCCGCGCCGGCAGCCAGCCCCTTGAGTCGTTCCTGCAAAAAGTATACGCGGACGAGGTTGCGGCAGGTCGGCGTCAACGCGAGCCTGGCGACGGCGCGTGCCTCGAGCTTTAGCCGCTGCGTGATGCTGGAGCCGCCGCGGCGCCAGACTTCTATCAACGCGAACGGGGCCGGGTACTGGTCCGGCCGCGCCCTGGCCGCTGTTTGCCGGCGCACGATCGGGGCGAGGATCTGGCGCACCGGCCAGATGTTCGTCGCCCAGGCCTTGGCGCGCTGCAGCAAGGGGCGCGTGTGCCGGTGGCGGATCATTTCCTTCGCCGTCTCGACCAGCAGCTCGGGCGACGTCAGTGCATCGACCAGGCCGAGCGATTTTGCCGCCTCGGCGGACAGCGCCTTGCCGGTCAGCATGATCGGCAGTGCGTCGGTGGCGCCGATCAGGCGCGGCAGGCGCGCCGTGCCGCCCCAGCCGGGGATGATGCCGAGCATGACTTCGGGCAACCCGATCCTGGTTTTCGGATCGCGCGTGGCGACACGGTAGCGGCAGGCGAGGGACATTTCCGTTCCGCCACCCATGCAGAATCCGTGGATGACGGCGACGGTGGGACAGCGCAACCGGGCCAGGTTCTGGAACACGCGTTGGCCGTTTTCGATGCTGGCGAGCACGCCGCCCTGTTCTTCGAACATCTCGAATTCGTGGATGTCGGCGCCGGCGATGAAGCCCGATTCCTTGCCGGAGCGGATGACCACTCCCTTGGGCGGCTCGAACGAAAGGCGTTCCACGATCTGCGCCAGTTCGTCCATTACCGCGCGCGCAAACGTGTTGACCGAAGTGCCCGCTCGATCGAAGGTCAGCACCAGGATGCCCTCGGCGTCGCTTTCTGCCTTCCAGTGGGAAAAGCGCAGTCCTTCGAACATGGCGGCCTCGCAACGGATGGAGAGCAGGACGGCTATAATCCGGGTTCGGCGCCGCCCGGGTCAATCGCAGCGCCGCCGGTCAGGGGCGTGGCCACCGATTGATTGCCGGGACTTGTGCCCGCATCTCCATAGAAGGCGGCCGTAGTGCCCTTGTGGAACTTATTACGATGGCTCAGGGTCTTGCATTGACGCTTGATCGGGTCGTGAACGAACGGAGCACAGCCCGGATGGGCGAGACAGACACCGATCAAGCCCTGGTGGAACGGGTCCAGAACGGAGACAAGCGTGCTTTCGATCTGCTGATACGCAAGTATCAGCACAAGCTCGTCAGCGTCATTTCGCGCTATGTTTCGGACTGGAGCGAGTGCCAGGACGTGGCCCAGGAAGCCTTCATCCGCGCGTATCGCGCCATCGGCGCGTTTCGCGGCGACAGCCAGTTCTATACGTGGATGTACAAGATCGCGATCAATACCGCCAAGAATTACCTCGTCTCGCAGGGGCGCCGTCCGCCGCAGGACGACATCTCGATCGACGACGCGGTCCAACTCGATGGCGGCGCCCGGCTCAAGGATCGCGCGACGCCGGAACATGAATTGATGCGCCAGGAAATTGAACGAACTGTATTCCAGACGGTCGAAGACCTGCCGGAAGACCTCAGGACTGCGATTACGCTGCGCGAAGTCGACGGCTTGAGCTACGAGGAAATCGCAGAAACCATGAAATGTCCGATCGGTACCGTGCGCTCGCGCATCTTCCGTGCCCGCGATGCGATCGATCAGAAATTACGCCCGCTGCTGTCCGATGCCCAGGTATCCGGCCATGAATGATACGACCCACGAACAATTGTCCGCGCTGATGGATGGCGAGTTGCCGCGCGACGAGTTGCGCTTCCTGTTGCGGCGCATCGACAACGACACCGATCTGGCGCAACGCTGGTCGCGCTATCAGGTCACCAGCGCCGTGCTCAGGCGTCAATATGCCGCGCCCGTGTCGAGCGATGCTTTCGCGGCGGCCGTGCTCGCGCGTCTGGACGCCGACGTCGTGGTGGTGGCGCAAAGGCCACTGTCCGGGCGTCTCCTGCGCTGGGCGGGCGGCGGTGCCATCGCGGCGAGCGTTGCGGTGTTCGCGCTGGTCGCAACGCGCCCGGCGGGTACCAATGGCGGCGCTGCGATGCCGCTGCCAGCCGCCACGGTTGCGGCAGTGCAGGCGCCCGCCGCCGCGCCGCCTGCGCCGCTGGCGGAATTGCGTCAGGCGCCGACAGTGCAGCAGGTGCTGCCGGCCGGTTTCTCGGACAACGCCCAACTGGCCAGCTTCGAATCGATCGTGCCGAGCTACGCACCGGCGCAGCAGCCGGCGCGTGCACCGACCAGCGGCGTATCGGAAGCGTTCGTTCCGTACGTGCTCGTCGTCGGCGCGCGTCAGACCGTCCCAGCCGATGCGCAACAGCCGGCCCGACGCGAGTTGCCGTCGAAGCAGTGACGGCTGCGCGAGCGGCGCGCCTCCCGCGCCGAGCGGGAGTCCGTCCGCTGAATGTCGGCAACCCCGACGGCACGCACCCGCGGAACTCCGCGGCCGCCGTGCAATCCAAGAGGCCGGTGTTTCTGTTCAAATGTATACTCGTTCACTTCAAGGTGGATCCATCCATGCCTAGGACATTTGCAATCCGTGGTTCTTTTGCACTGGCGCTGTTCGTCGCCGTTGCCGTTGCGCACGCCGAACAGTTGCCGGACTTCACCGCGCTGGTCGAAAAGGCCGCTCCGGCGGTGGTCAACGTCGAGGCGACGCAGAGCGACAGCGCGAACGCACAGGGCGATATCGACGATCAGGATGTCCCGGAAATCTTCAAGCGCTTCTTCGGGCCCGGCGTGCGTCCGCGCGGTGGCGGCGGTGGCGAGCGCCACTCGCTTGGTTCGGGCTTCATCATTTCGTCCGACGGTTACGTGTTGACCAACAACCACGTCGTGGACGGCGCCGACGAGATCGTGATCAAGCTTTCCGACCGTCGCGAACTCGACGCCAAGGTCATCGGCACGGACAAGCAGTCCGATGTTGCGCTGCTCAAGGTAAATGCCACCGGACTGCCGACCGTGCCGCTGGGCGACTCGACCAAGCTCAAGCCGGGACAATGGGTCGTCGCGATCGGTTCGCCGTTCGGCCTCGACCACTCGATCACGCACGGCGTCGTCAGCTACGTCGGCCGCAGCAATGGCGGTGCCGACCAGCAGTACGTGCCGTTCATCCAGACCGACGTGCCGATCAATCGCGGCAATTCGGGCGGCCCGCTGTTCAATCTCGATGGCCAGGTCGTCGGCATCAATTCGCAGATCTTCTCGAACACCGGCGGCTACATGGGCGTGTCGTTCGCGATTCCGATCAGCGTGGCGATGAACACGGTCGAACAGCTCAAGGCAACCGGTCACGTGTCGCGTGGCAAGATCGGAGTCGGCATTCAGGCCGTCACGCGCGACTTCGCCAAGACACTGGGCCTGCCGAACACGAATGGCGCGCTGGTCATGAGCGTCGAGCCGGGCAGCAGCGCCGACAAGGCCAATATCAAGGTTCAGGACGTCATCCTTGCCTACAACGGACACCCGATCGATCAGACGTCGGACCTGCCGCTGCTGGTCGGCAGCACCAAGCCCGGCGCAACCGCCGAGATCAAGGTGTTTCGCGATGGCAAGACGATGACCGTGCCGGTCACCGTGGGCGAGCTGGAGTCTGAAAAGACCACGTTGGCGAGCCTCAACACCGAAGACGGCAAGGTTCACAACCGCCTCGGCATCACCGTCGACGACCTGACCGCCGAACAGCGCAAGCAGCTGGGCCTGAAGGACCAGAACGGGGTCGTGATCAGCGACGTCAACGGCGCGGCGCGGCGTTCCGCGCTGCAGCCGGGCGACGTCATCCTGATGGTCAACCGCAAGCAGGTGAAGTCGGCGAACGATTTCTACAGCGCGGTAAAGGACGTCAAGGAAGGCGATTCGACGATGCTGCTGGTCAATCGCGGCGGAACAACACAGTTCGTCGCGATCTCCGTGCCGAAGGGCAAGGATCGGGGCTGATCCGTCGGTGATGCGGCAGATGGCCGGACGTCGATGACGACCGGCCCGGATCGGGCCCCGGGCGGGCCCGATTTCGTTTGCAAGTGCGCGTTTTTACTTTGGTTCGTGCGATAATGCTCGTTTTGCCGGCCGCAACTGGCGACCCGGCGGACTGGCTTCCGGCAACGCATGAACAACATCCGCAATTTTTCCATCATCGCGCACGTGGACCATGGCAAGTCCACGCTGGCCGACCGCATCATCCAGCTGTGCGGCGGCCTCGAGGCGCGCGAGATGGAAGCGCAGGTGCTCGACTCGAACCCGATCGAACGCGAGCGCGGCATCACCATCAAGGCGCAGTCGGTTTCGCTGCCGTACACGGCGCGCGACGGCCAGGTGTACATGCTCAACTTCATCGACACGCCGGGGCACGTCGACTTCAGCTACGAGGTCAGCCGTTCGCTGGCGGCGTGCGAGGGCGCGCTGCTGGTCGTCGATGCGGCGCAGGGCGTCGAGGCGCAATCGGTGGCGAACTGCTACACCGCAGTCGAGATGGGCCTCGAGGTGGTGCCGGTCCTGAACAAGATCGACCTGCCGACCGCCGATCCGGACAAGGTCAAGAAGGAAATCGAGGCGGTCATCGGCATCGATGCCGAACACGCGATCGCGATCAGCGCGAAGACCGGCCAGAACGTGCCTGAGGTGCTCGAGGCGATCGTCGCGCGCATTCCGCCACCGAAGCCGCGTGACACCGACCGCCTGCAGGCGTTGATCATCGACTCGTGGTTCGACAAGTACTTCGGCGTCGTGTCGCTCGTGCGCGTCATGCAGGGCGAGATCAAGCCGCGCGACAAGCTGCTGGTGATGTCGACCGGCCGCGTGCATGAGGTCAGCGAGGTCGGCGTCTTCACGCCGAAGCGCACCGCGAGGGACAAACTCGGCGCCGGCGAAGTCGGCTGGGTCAACGCCTCGATCAAGGATGTGCATGGCGCGCCGGTCGGCGATACGCTGACCCAGGCGGCGAAACCTGCGCCCACTCCGTTGCCCGGTTTTCAGAAAATGCAACCGCGCGTGTTTGCCGGCCTCTTTCCCGTGGTTACCGACGATTACCCGGCCCTGCGCGAAGCGCTCGAGAAGCTCAAGCTCAACGATGCGGCGATGCACTTCGAGCCGGAGAGCTCCGAGGCGATGGGCTTTGGCTTTCGCTGCGGCTTTCTCGGCATGCTGCACATGGAAATCGTGCAGGAGCGCCTCGAACGCGAATACGACCTGAACCTGATTACCACCGCGCCGACGGTGATCTATGAAGTCCTGCAGACCGACGGCAAGGTGCTCGAACTCGACAACCCGGCCAAGCTGCCGGCAGCCAACTACATCGAAGAGATCCGCGAGCCGATCATCGTTGCGAACATCCTGACGCCGCCGGACTACGTCGGCAACGTCATCAAGCTGTGCGAGGAGAAGCGCGGCTCGCAGCGTTCGATCCATTACCTGGCCACCCAGGTCCAGATCAGCTACGAGCTGCCGCTGGCCGAGGTCGTGATGGATTTCTTCGACAAGCTCAAGTCCGTCTCGCGCGGCTATGCCTCGATGGAATACCATCTGGAGCGGTTTGCCGCCGGCCCGTTCGTGCGCCTCGACGTGCTGATCAACGGCGAGCGCGTCGATGCGCTGAGCGCGATATCGCATCGCAGCCAGGCCGATCGGCGCGGCCGCGACCTGGTCGAGCGCATGCGCGAGCTGATTCCGCGCCAGATGTTCGATGTCGCGATCCAGGCCGCGGTCGGCGCACAGATCATCGCGCGCTCGACGGTCAAGGCGCTGCGCAAGAACGTGCTGGCCAAGTGCTACGGCGGTGATGCCACGCGCAAGCGCAAGCTGCTGGAGAAACAGAAGGAAGGCAAGAAGCGCATGAAACAGGTCGGGCGCGTGGAAATCCCGCAGGAAGCGTTCCTGGCCGTGCTGCAGGTGGACAAATAGCCGGGAGCGGGAACGAGTGACAACGGCAAGGGAAGTGCGCGGCGACGGGGCTGCGCGTTCGCCCTGCGTCGTCGTTCGTTCCACCCCCCCCGCGCCCCTATTTTGCAAAGGAGCACCGATGGACTTTGATTTTGCCTTGCTGCTGGTCGGACTGACGTTCGCCACCGGCATCATCTGGCTGCTCGATCGCCTGTTCTTCTTCGGCAGCCGGCAGGCGCGCGCCGCGGCGCTGGCCGCCGCCGGCGGCAGCGAAGCCGAGCGTCAGCAGCGCATCACCGAGGCCTCGCGCGAGCCGGTCATCGTCGAATACGCGCGGTCGTTCTTCCCGGTCATCCTGATCGTGCTGCTGTTCCGCTCGTTCGTCGCCGAGCCGTTCAAGATTCCGTCCGGCTCGATGATGCCGACGCTGCTGGTCGGCGACTTCATCCTGGTCAACAAGTTCGCCTACGGCCTGCGCCTGCCGGTGCTGAATACCAAGATCCTCGACGTCGGTGCGCCGCAGCGCGGCGACGTGTTCGTGTTCCGCTACCCGCGCAACCCGAAGATCGACTACATCAAGCGCGTCATCGGCCTGCCGGGCGACGAGATCACCTACCGCAACAAGACGCTGTACGTGAACGGCAAGGAGATTCCCCAGTCCTACACCGGTCCATATGTCGGCAGCGGCGACGAAGGCCGCAAGATGGCCGGCGCCGAGATCCACCACGAGATGCTGCCGGGCGCCGAACACGACCTGCTGACGTGGCCCCTGCACGCCGGCGCGGAGGGCACTTTCCACGTTCCGGCTGGACACTATTTCGCGATGGGGGATAATCGGGATAATAGCGAGGACAGCCGCTATTGGGGTTTCGTCCCGGAAGCCAATCTGGTCGGCAAGGCCTTCGTGATCTGGATGAACTGGGACAACGGAATCGATTTCAAGCGAATCGGAACCTTGGTCAAATGAAGGGGTACAACATGCGAGTCGTGCGCCAAAGCGGTCTGACGCTGATCGGTTTTGCCTTCGTCCTGATCATTGCCGGCTTTTTCGCCTACGCGGCGATGAAGCTGATCCCGGTCTATACCGAATATTTCGGCGTGGTGAAATCGATGAAGTCGCTGCAGAGCCAGTCCGGCATCGAAACGGCGACGATCGAGGACATCCGGCGCAGGCTCAACGTGAATTTCGACCTGCAGTACGTCGACGATGCCTCCATACCCGAGAAGAACATCCAGCTGATCACCAAGGACGGGCAGCACAAGCTGCGCATTTTCTACGACAAGGACGTGCCGTTTCTCTACAACGTCGACTTGCTGGTCCATTTCGACAATACCGTCGACCTGTCGCACGGCGCGACCTACTGACTCCTTGCCCGCGCCGCTGACCTATCGTTTTCGCGACACCGATCTGCGCACGCGGGCGCTGAGCCACCGCAGCGTCGGGGCGGCCAACAACGAGCGGCTGGAGTTTCTCGGCGACGCGCTGGTGAACATGCTCGTCGCCGAAATGCTGTTCGAGCAGTATCCGAAAGCCGACGAAGGCGAACTGACGCGGCGGCGCGCGCACCTGGTCAGCGAGCCTGCGCTCGCCGCGGTCGCGCGCGAGCTCGAACTGGGTGACGCATTGCTGCTGGGCCCGGGCGAGCTCAAGAGCGGCGGCTACCGGCGCGATTCGATCCTGGCCGACGCGTTCGAGGCACTGGTCGCGGCAATTTACCTCGATGGCGGCTGGGAAGGGTGTCGAACTGCCGTTCGCGACTTGTTCGCCGAGCGCGTTGCCAGCGCCGGCGCGACGACCGAAAAGGATCCGAAGACGCGGCTGCAGGAACTGCTGCAGGCGCGCGGCCGGCCGCTGCCGGTCTACGCGCTCGTCGCGGCGACGGGCGCCGACCACGCCAAGACGTTTGAGGTGGAGTGCGAGATCGCGACGTTGCAGATGCGCGCGCTCGGGCGTGGCGGCAGTCGCCGTGCCGCGGAGCAGGCTGCCGCAAGCGCCGCGCTGGAACAGCTCGAAGACGAAGATGGCGACGCCTGAGACCGCGGCAGTGACGGATGGCGGCGACCATCGCTGCGGGACCGCCGCCGTGGTCGGCAGGCCGAACGTCGGCAAGTCCAGCCTGCTCAATGCGCTGGTCGGCGAGCGCCTGAGCATTACCGGCCCGAAGGCGCAGACGACACGCCATCGCATCCTCGGCATCGTCACGCGGCCGACGGGCCAGATCCTGCTGCTCGACACGCCCGGCCTGCACCGCCCGGATGCGCGCGCGATCAGTCGCCAGCTCAACCGCACGGCGCGCCAGGTATTGGGCGACGCCGACGTCATCGTGCATGTGGTCGAGGCCGGACGCTGGGGAGAAGAAGACGAGGGCGTATGGCAGATGCTGAGCGGATCGTCCCGGCCGAAGCTGCTGGCGCTGAACAAGATCGACCTGAAAAAGGATAAAAGTACACTTCTGCCGTTCATCGCAAAGGTTACCGGCGCGCGCCCCTACGATGCGGTCGTTCCGGTTTCGGCCAGGGCCCGCGAGGGGCTGGCCGAGCTCGAGCAGGCCATCATCGAACGCCTGCCCGCGGGCCCGGCGCTGCACGGCGAAGACGAGTTCACCGACCGCAACGAACGCTTCCTGGCCGCCGAACTGGTGCGCGAGCAGCTGATGCTGCGGCTGTCGCAGGAATTGCCGTATTCGGCCACGGTGGAAATCGAGCAGTTCGACGACAAGGACGGGCGTTGCCAGATCGGGGCCGTGATCTGGGTCGAGCGCGACGGCCAGAAATCGATCGTCATCGGCGCCGGCGGTGCGCAGCTCAAGGCGATCGGCACCGCCGCGCGGCACGCGATGGAACGCCTCTTCGGCCGGCGTGTTTTCCTGCGCCTGTGGGTCAAGGTGCGCGAGAACTGGTCGGACGACGAAGCCGCACTGCGCCGTTTCGGCTACGGCGAGTAGCGGCGAAGCAGGTCGCATTTCGGCGAGGACGGCAGCGCTGCTGCCTGGCAAGCTCGCCTGCCGCGCCCGCTGGTGTGGTCGTCTGCGGCGCAGCCTCACGATTTCGTCGCCATGCGCCATTCGAAAAAACTCTTCAGGGCCGGCGTGAACGAGAAAGCAGGCATCGCGTCTTGTCTTGTGCGGATCGCGTGCACGATACCCATCTTCCCGCGCAGGCCAAGGCGCGAGCTCGCTCGCCACGTGCACACGCGGCGCGCGACCCGACCCGACATGCGCTAACCTGTCTGCATGCGTGTGGAACAACAACCGGCATTCGTGCTGCATGGACGCCCTTACCGCGAGACCTCGCTGCTGCTCGAATGCCTTACCCGCGACCACGGCCGAATCGGCCTGGTTGCGCGTGGCGTGCGCAAGGAGAAGTCGCGGTTGCCCAGAGCGCTGCTGCAACCGTTGACCCCGGTCAGCCTCGGCTGGACCGGCAGCGGTGAACTTGCCACGCTGACCGCGGCCGAAGCGCGCGCCGAGCCCTTGCAGCTTGTCGGCGAGACGGCGCTTTGCGGGCTCTATCTCAACGAGTTGATGTTGCGCCTGACGGTGCGCCAGGACGCCTATGGCGACCTGTTCTGCGTCTATGAGCAGACACTCGAGCGCCTCGCCGGCGGCGATGCCGTGGCGTGGACCTTGCGCCGTTTCGAGCGCGACCTGCTCGAGCAGCTCGGCTACGGGTTGAATGCAGGCCTCGATGCGCAGGCGCAGCTGCCGGTGGAGGCCGATGGCGTCTACGGTTACCGGCACGAACTGGGGGCGGTGCGCTGGAAGACAGCGGCAGACGGTCCGAAAGTCAGTGGGGCGGCGCTGCTGGCGCTGGCCGCCGACCGCAAGCCCGCTGAGCCGGATCTGCCGCCGCTGCGTCGCTGGATGCGCGCCGTGATCGCGGCGCACCTCGACGGCGGCGAATTGCAGGCGTGGAAGTTGATGAGCGATGTGACGTTGCGACAGCGCGGCTAGCACTTCATGACGCAGCTGCAATTGCCCGCCGGGTGGCGGCGCACGTCTCCACGAATGTGACACGGGCGGGAGCGACCTCGTTCGAATCCTCGCGCAGCGCGCGCTCGTACTGGCGTGTCGCAACGCCGAGTGCAGAGGCGCCGCAGATCCCGCACGACGCACGCATCCGGTGCAGGCGCTCGATCACGGCGCCTCGTTGCTCGGCATCGAGGCAATCGGCCGTCTCGCTGGCTGCATCATCGAGCTCGGTGGCGAAAAGCACGCGCAGGGCACGCAGGGCGACCGGGTCGCCACCGATCGCAGTCAGTGCGGCGGCGTCGTCGAGCAACGCGGTCGATTCCGTGCTTTCAACGCCGACAATGTCCGGGTTGGTTGATGTCGCAAGCGGCGTCACGAAGCGCAGCAGCAGTTGCTGGATCGTCGCCGGATCTGCCGGCTTGAGCAGCGTATCGGCAAATCCGGCGGCCAGCAGCGCTGCCTTCCCCGGCTGGTCGAGTTCCGCGCTCGTGGCGATCGCCGGCGCCCGGATGCCAGCCGCGCGCAGCTTCCGGAGCAGCGCCGGCCCGTCGATACCCGGCATGCGCCGATCGATCATCAGCAAGTCGGCGCCCGCAACCTGGGCCGTCGCCGCAGCCGCATCGGCCGCGCCGATCGCCTCGCAGCCACATCGTTCGACTGTTGCCCGCAGGAACTCCTGGCTCACCGCATCGTCATCGACGATCAGGACACGTGGCCTGGCTGTTATCATGGAAGATTCCCCGATGAAATTCGCAACGCGTCGAACATGACTGTAATGGAAGCCGAAATAGCCGATTTGTCCCACGACGGACGTGGCGTGGCCCGGATCGACGGCAAAGCCGTGTTCGTATCTGGCGCCTTGCCCGGCGAGCGCGTGCGGCTTCGCTTCAGCGGCAGGCACCGCCACTACGACGAGGCCGTCGTCGATGAAATCCTGCAACCGTCCCCCGACCGCGTGACGCCGCGTTGTGCGCATTTTGGCACCTGCAACGGCTGTGCGCTCCAGCATATGTCGTCTGCGGCGCAGATCGCAGCGAAGCAGCATGTCCTGATGGAGAACTTCGAGCGCATCGGCAAGGTGCGGCCGCAGGCGGTCCTGCCGGCGCTGACCGATGCGCCGTGGGGCTATCGGCGCAAGGCACGCCTCGGCGTGAAGTTCGTCGACAAGAAGGGCCGCGTGCTGGTCGGATTCCGCGAGAGCAATGGCCGCTACGTCGCCGACATCAAGCGCTGCGAGGTTCTGCACCCGGCCGTCGGCGAGCGCATCGAGGCGCTGGCGGCGCTGGTCGAATCACTCGAGGCGCGCCGCACGATCCCGCAGATCGAGGTCGCTGCCGGTGACGACCTGGTCGCGCTGAATTTTCGCCACCTGCAGCCGCTTTCGGATTCCGACCTGCGCGCGCTGGCCGAATTCGGACAGAACACCGGACTGGGCATCTATCTGCAACCGGGTGGAAACGACAGCGTCGCTCCCTTGTGGCCGGCGGACGCGCGCCTGAGTTTCCGCGTGCCGGCATACGAACTCGACATCGAGTTCCGACCACTCGATTTCATCCAGGTCAACGGCGGCATGAACCTGCGCATGATCGACCACGCGCTCGGCCTGCTCGATCCGCAGCCGGGAGACCGCGTGCTCGACCTGTTTTGCGGCCTCGGCAATTTCACGTTGCCGCTCGCGCGCCGCTGCGCCGAAGTTGCCGGTGTGGAAGGCGAAGCGGGTCTGGTGCGGCGCGCCGAGGCGAATGCACTGCGCAACCTCGTGCACAACGCGAAGTTTCACTCCGCCGACCTTGCCGCCGACCAGCGCACCACCGTCTGGGCGAGGGCCGGCTACGATCTGCTGCTGCTCGACCCGCCACGCTCGGGCGCGGTGGAAGTGCTCGAGTACCTGCCGGGCCGATCGGTCAGGCGTGTCGTCTACGTTTCGTGCCACCCGGGCTCGCTGGCACGAGACGCCGCCATCCTGGTCGAGCGCCATGGCTTCGTCCTGCGCAGCGCCGGCGTCATGGACATGTTTCCACACACGGCGCATGTCGAATCGATCGCGTTGTTCGAGCGGTCGTAGCACGGCGGCGAGCGCAGCGCGCATGCATCTTCCGGAAGGCGGACTCCAGCCCTGACATGGCAACCGAGATCGAGCGCAAGTTCCTGGTGGCTGCGGATGAGTGGCGCGCGTCGGTCACGCGGTCGCAGCGCATGACGCAGGGCTATCTGACGCGCACCGGGACGGCGCACGGCCCGGCTTGTTCGGTGCGGGTTCGCATTGCCGGCGATGCCGCCTGGCTCAATATCAAGTCGGCGATCGCCGGCATCGAACGGCGCGAGTATGAATATGCGGTGCCGGTCGTCGATGCTGCCCGCATGCTTGCCGAATTCTGCCCTGGCGTCGTCGAGAAAATCCGGCATTATGTGCCGCATGGCGGACGCACCTTCGAGGTCGACGAATTTCTCGGCGACAATGCCGGGCTGATCGTCGCCGAACTCGAGCTCGAAGCGGTCGATGCGCGCTTCGAACGGCCCTCGTGGCTGGGGCGCGAGGTCAGCGCCGCGCCGCGCTATTACAATCTGCATCTGCTGAACCATCCGTACTCGCACTGGAGTGCGGTCGAACGTGCCGGAGAATGATGCCTTGTTGGTGATCGGAATACGTGGCAGGGAATTGAGCGCCGGGGAGCGCGACTGGATCGCCGACCCAGCCGTCAGCGGCGTGATCCTTTTTACGCGCAATTTCGCGTCGCGCGTGCAGGTGGCACGGCTCGTCGAGCAGATCCGTGACGTTCGTGCAGGACCGTTTCTGCTCTGTGTCGACCAGGAGGGCGGCCCGGTGCAGCGCTTCCGCGACGGGTTCACGAATCTTCCCGCGCTCGCGCGCATCGGCGACCTGTACGAGCGGGAGCCGCGGCATGCCGTCGCGATTGCCGAAGAGCATGCCTGGCTGATGGCGACCGAGATGCGCGCGCTCGATATCGACCTGAGCTTCGCGCCGGTGATCGACCTCAAGCGCGGCAACCTGGCGATCGGCGAGCGCGCGTTCCATGCGGACCCGGCGGCCGTTTCGGCGCTCGGCCTGGCCTACCTGCGCGGCATGCGCCTGGCCGGGATGGCTGCGACGATCAAGCATTTTCCCGGCCATGGCTCCGTGCTGGAGGATACGCACTTCGACGAGGCGGCCGACATGCGCTCACTGGCCGAACTGCGCGCAACCGACCTGTTGCCGTTTGCCGACGCGATCAAGGCCGGCGCCGAAGCGGTCATGATGGCGTATGTGGCCTATCCGTGCATCGATGTCCACCCGGCCGGGTATTCGCGCATCTGGATCGAGGATGTCCTGCGTGGGGAGTATGGATTCGGCGGTGTGGTTTTCAGCGACGACATCAGCATGGCCGCGGCGAAGAGCAGCGGCGGCATCCCGGCGCGCATCGACGGACACCTGGCTGCCGGCTGCGACCTGATCCTGGTATGCAAGCCCGAAGCGGTGGGCGACGCGCTGCAGGCGTGCCGCGGCCGACCGCCGTGCCCGGACGAACGCGTCGCAACGCTGACCGGCGGCGTCGCCTCCTCGTGGGAAGCGATGCTCGACAATCCGCAACGCGACCGTTTTCTTGCGCGCGTGAACGCCTTGTCCGGTGATTCGCCCGGGAAAGCCGCGTGAGCCGGCCTTCTCTGCAGGCCGCGTTGAGCACGGCCGACCTGCTGTTCAGCCGCGAGCAGCTCGACGACGCGATCGCGTCGATGGGCCGTGCCATCGCAGCCAGCGTGCAGGGCGAGACGCCCATTTTCCTGACCATCATGAACGGCGGGTTGATCTTCGGCGGCGCGCTGGCGCTGGCGATCCCGACCGACCTGGAATTCGATTACGTGCACGCAACGCGCTATCACGGCGGCACGCGCGGCAGCGAGTTGCTGTGGATCAAGCAGCCACGGCTGGCGATGCAGGGCCGCGTCGTCCTGCTCGCGGACGACATCCTCGACGAAGGCTACACCTTGCGCGCGATCCGCGATTTCTGCACCGATCAGGGCGCAAAGCGTGTGTTGATTGCGGTGCTTTGCCGCAAGCAGCATGGTCGCGCCGCGCCCGGCGTCGCGGCCGATTGGGTCGGCGTGGATGTGCCGGACCGTTACGTGTTCGGCTTTGGCATGGATTTCCACGAGCAGGGGCGCAACCTGCCCGGCATCTACGCGCTCAAGGAAGGCTAGTGGCGATCGACCTGGCACTGATCGGCGGCACCGGGCTGTATGCTTTTCCCGGCCTGCGGGAGGTCGAGCGCCGCGACGTGCCAACGCCGTTCGGCGCGCCGTCGGGTCCGCTCGTTCTCGGCGCATTCGGCGGCAAGCGATTGGCATTCCTGGCCCGTCATGGCGAGGAGCACACGCTGGCGCCGCACCGGGTCAACTACCGTGCAAACCTGTGGGCGCTGCATCACGCCGGGGCACGCCAGGTCGTTGGCGTCAACGCCGTCGGCGGCATCCGGGCCGACATGGGTCCGCGGGCTGTCGTCATTCCGGAACAGATCATCGACTACACGCACGGCCGCATCAGCAGTTTCTGCGATGTCGAAGGCGCCAGGGTCGAGCACATCGATTTCAGCGAGCCGTACAGCGCAGCTTTGCGCGGCAGGCTGGCCGCAGCGGCAGCCCGGGCGCAAATCCATGTCGTCGCCGGCGGCTGCTATGGCGCGACCCAGGGGCCGCGGCTGGAAACGGCCGCCGAGATCGCCCGCATGCGGCGCGACGGCTGCGATCTGGTCGGCATGACCGGCATGCCCGAGGCGGTGCTGGCGCGCGAACTCGGACTCGACTATGCCTGCCTGGCGCTGGTCGCAAACTGGGCAGCCGGCTGCGGTCCGGGGCCGGGTCCGATGGAGCCGATCAGCCTGCCTGAAATCTACGCCAATCTCGACGCAGCCACGGCGCAAGTTCCTGTCATCATTGCAGAACTGCTGACGGCAAGCTGACAGTCCGTCGCGCGCGAGGGCTTGTATTTTTTTGTTAATTCATTGTTATACTTCTTGCACGCACCGCAACGTTGCGTGCTTGGGAGTGATCGTTACGCGGGCGCCGCCGTAGCCATTCGTTCAAACAATAGCGTCGAGGTCAGCTTCATGCGAACGGGAACAGTGAAGTGGTTTAACGATGCCAAGGGGTTCGGTTTCATTGCGCCGGAAGACGGCAGTGAGGACGTGTTCGTCCACTACTCCGCCATCAATTCGGAAGGCTTCCGCACCCTGCAGCAAGGGCAGAAGGTCAGCTTCGAAGTGGTACAGGGGCCGAAGGGTTCGCAAGCCGCCGGCGTCGTGCCGGTGAAGTAGCCGGGTCCGTCGGGACGGACAAGGAGGCCTCGCACGAACGGGGCCTCATCTGCCGGCCAGGCCTGCCAGCGTGCGACGCGCCTCGAGCGTGCGCTCGTCATCGGCGCCAAGGAAGCGCTCCCTGAGCTTCACCGCCTCGCGCACCAGCGCGACGCCCTCGTCGCGACCATCCGGCTGCTCGCTGAGCAGGCGTCCGAGCGCAAGCCGCGCGGAGGCGGAAAACGGATGCGCGCCATCGGGCGGCAGCAAGACCCGATAGGCGGCGAGCGCGGCGCGCAGCTCGCTCGCAGCCTCGGTTTTTTCTCCCGCGTCGACGAGTGCCAGGCCGAGGTAGTAGTGCGAGAGGGCAGCCTGGCGTGCATTTGGCGAGAACAGTGCGACGGCTTGCTGCAGGGCCTGACGATGCAGTCCGACCGCCTCCTGCCAGTCCCCGCGCCGCCGGCGTACGTCGCCGAGCCGGTTCAGCTCCCAGACCTCGTCCTTGATGCCTGTCGCGCGGTCGCGCGCGAGCACGTCGCGCAACTCGGTTTCCGCGAGTTCGAGTTTTCCTTGTTGACCATGGACATAGCCAAGATTGCTCGCGGTGATCAGCACCATGTTGTGGTTCGGTCCGAGTTGCGCGGTCGCGATCCGCAACGCCTCGCGGTAGACCTGCTCGGCCTCGTCGAGCCCATGCCAGTCCATCAGCACGAGGCCAAGATTGTTCAGTGCGGTTGCCGTGGTCGGATGGTCGCCGAGGCTTGCGCGTGCGACAGCGACGCCGCGGCGCAGCACCTGCTCGGCTTCCTCGTAGCGTGCCATGTGGTAGAGCGTCGTTCCGAGCGTGAACAACGCGCGGCTGATGGCGGGATGATTGGGCCCGAGGATTTTCTCGACGATATCGATGTTTGCCCGGCATTGCTCGAGTGCTTCCTCATAGCGCCCGAGATTGCGCAGCGCCAGCGTCAGGTCCTGGCGGTCGGTCGCGACGCGCAGGTCGACGTCGCCGAACGCGGCGCGATGAATCTGCAGTGCCTCGCGGTAGAGGGCTTCGGATTGGGCGACCTTGCGCAGGTCCCAGTCGGCCAGGCCCTGCGCGCTGAGCGCGTTGCCGAGCAACTCGGGCGGGATTGCCGGCATGCGCGCGAGCCGGGCGGCCTCGATCGCATACTGCTCGGCCCGCGCAGCGTTGCCCTGCTTCTGCGCGATCGAGGAACGCGTGATCCAGGCGCGGACGCGTTCCTGCACGTCGCCATTGCGCTCGAGCACGTCGCCCGCGGCAGTCGCCAGCGGCTCGGCTTCGCCAAGATTGCCGCGCGCCGCCAGCGTTTCGGCGAGCTGGCGCGACTGCACGGCACGGGTGCCGGCGTCGGCAGTCGTCACGGCCAGTGCGCTGCGCTGCAGCGCTTCGGCCTGATCGTAGGCACCGAGCTGGAAGTAGATCCGGCCCAGTGCGCCCTGCAATTCGGAGCGCACTTTCGGTTGGGCTGAGAGATTGCGCTCGATCTGCGTCCTGCCGCGGTCGAGCAGTTCGCGCACCTTCAGGTCCTGGCCTCTGGTTTCGTTCGGGCTGCTCGCGGCGAACAGGCTCAGCAGGAAATCCTTCACCGCCGTCACGGCCTGCGCTTCGCGCGCCGTTTCGCTTGCCTGGTAGACGATGCCGCCGATGCCCGCGCCGGCGAGCACCAGCGTGAGCACTGTCATCGCCACGCCGACCCGATGCCGGCGCAGGAACTTCGTGACCCGATAGCGGCGGCTGCCGCCCGGCAGGGCGCGGCCCTCGAGATAGGCGCGTACGTCGTCGGCAAATGCCGTCACCGAGGCGTAGCGGGCTTCGGGCTCTTTTTCCAGGGCGCGCTGGACGATGCGATCGAGGTCGCCGCGCAGGGTGCGACGCAGCGCGGCGAACGATGCGCCGCGCGCGTGCGCCGCGTCGCCGTCGTCGGCTTCGCGCGGGTGCGCCTGCGACCTGGCAATGGCGCGCGTCAGCGGCTCGGGACGTTCCTCGACGATCGCCTTTGCCCAGCTCACGTCGCCGCGTTCGGCGCGCGCATAGGGCACGTGCCCGCTGAGCAGTTCGTACAGCAGCACCCCGAGCGCATAGACATCGGTTGCCGTCGTGATCGGTTCACCCAGCACCTGTTCGGGCGCGGCGTACTCGCGCGTCATCGGCTGCGATTGCGTACCGGTCAGGCCGCGGTCGTTCTGCGTATCCAGTGCCTTGGCGATGCCGAAGTCGAGCAGCTTGGGCTCGCCGTCGGCGGTGACGAGGATGTTCGACGGCTTGAGATCGCGGTGAACGATCAGGTTGCGGTGCGCATACTGCACGGCGTCGCAGATCTTCAGCAGCAGCGCGAGTCGGCCTGCTATCGACAGCTTGCGCGCATCGCACCAGGCAATGACCGGTTCGCCTTCGACGTACTCGAGCGTGAAGTACGGCGAGCGCTCGGCGCTGAGTCCGCCATCGTGCAGCTGCGCGATATTCGGATGCGCCAGGCGCGCCAGCAGTTCGCGCTCGCGCCGGAAGCGTTCGTTGACCTCGCCGGAAACGAATCCCGGCCGCATCAGTTTGAGCGCAACCCGTTGGCGGAACTCGCCGTCCGCGCGTTCTGCCAGGAAGACGCGGCCCATGCCTCCTTCGCCGAGCAGGCGCAGCAGGCGATAGGGGCCGATGCGCGTATCGAGCAACGGATCGTCGTCGAGCAGCAGCGGCGAAATCAGATGCTGGATGCCTTCGTCGAGGATGTGCGTCACCGGAGCGGCCTGTGCCGCCAGCAGCGAACGGACCTCGGCGAGCACGGCTGCATCGTGGCAGCTGGCCTCGAGCCATGCGGCGCGCTCGCGCTCCGGCTGGTCCAGCGCCTCGGCGAACAGCGCCTTGACCAGGGACCAGTCGGTCGGGGAAGGAGTCATGGCCCGGCCGAACCCAATTCGCGTTGCAGAAAGGCGCGCGCCAGCTCCCAGTCGCGCCGCACGGTGCGTTCGTGGCGGCCTGTTTCGCGGGCGATCTCGTGGAAGTTCAGTCCGGCGAAGAAATGCCACTCGACCAGGCGCGCAAGGTCCAGGTCGCGCAACTCCAGCGCGCGCAGCGCGCGGTCAAGTTCGAGCGTGCGTTCGATGTCGTTGCTGTGCAGCGACAAGGCCTCGTCGAGGCTGGTTGCATGCGCGCCGCCACCCCGCTTGTCGGCATGGCGCCGACGCGCATGGTCGACCAGGATCTGGCGCATCGCGCGCGCGGCGAGGGCATAGAAGTGGGTGCGGTCGCGCAGCGGCTGCGCGTCGCGCTCGCTGAAGCGGACGTACACCTCGTGCACGAGCGCCGTTGGGGTCAGCGTGTCGTCGGGTCTGGCGCTGCGCAGCGAATTGCGTGCCCGGCGCTTGAGCTCCATGTAGACCATGTCGTAGGCCGAGCGTGCCGCATCCGCGTCGCCGGATTGTGCGGCATTCAGCAGCCTGGTCAGTGCTTCGTTCTCCGGCATCCCGTCTCCAGGGATTCCCCCGGACAGCTTATCAGTTCGCGGGCACCTGGAATGACCGGATGTAGCGTCGTTTTGCGTGTTTGTGAATGGCTTTGTCTTCGCGGAGACTTCGATGCCCGTGCGACTGTCGTTCATGTTCGTGCTGCTGGCCTTGCTGGCCTCGAGCGCCTCCGCGGCGCCAGCCAGAACGATGAGCTGGACCATCGAAGGGATCCGGCGCGAAGCGCTCGTATTCGCCCCTACTGCGGGCAGCCCGGGGGAAACGCATCCGCTTGTGTTCGCGTTTCACGGCCATGGCGGCAAGATGCACGGTGCGGCGAAATTCGGATTGCAAACCCTCTGGCCGCGGGCGATCGTGGTCTGTCCTCAGGGGCTGGATGCGGTGAGCCGGCGCGATCCACAAGGCCGCAAGCCCGGCTGGCAGCGCCTGGCCGGAGACGACGGCAACCGCGACTTGAAATTTTTCGATGCGATGCTGGCGACGCTGCGCAAGGAATATCGTGTCGACGAACGCCGCATCTTCTCGACCGGATTTTCCAATGGCGCATTTTTCACATTGTTGCTGTGGATCGAACGCAGCGAGATATTCTCCGGCTTTGCGATCGTCGCCGGTTCGCTCGATCCATCACAGCATCTGCCGGCTGCGAAACCGGTGCTGCAGATCGCCGGCAAGCGCGACCGGCTGGTCACGCCGGAAAAGGCACGAACGACGGTAGCTGAAGAACGGCGTGTCGACGGCGCCGACGCGCCCGGGCGCAACTGTGGAATCGAGTGCACACTGTTTCGCGGCGGCAAGGCAGACGTGAAAGTCATCTGGCACCCGGGTGGCCACTTGTACCCGCCGCAGGCCGCCGAGTGGACGGTCGAGTTTTTCAAATCGTTCGGCGCGACGACGGCGTCCGGCTGAAAACGCGATGCCGCCGCGTCGCCCGGTCCGCCAGGCCATACGAAACGGCCAACGTACCTGCCGCGGCCAGCGCCCGCTTTTCGGAGAAATCCGCGTGTCATCAGAGCGGGGGCAGCGTGAATGTGACGGAGGCAGTCATGAACAGACATGCGGTACCCCAATGGATTGGCCGCGGCGCGTTGTTTGCGTGCTGCCTGCTCGGGCGCCAGGCACTAGCCACCAATTTCGAGATCTGCGTGCAGAGCGACGCGGATCTGGCGAGTGCGATCGATCAGGCGCGATCGATCCCGGTGACCGCCAAGATCGTGCAGCACAAGCTCACGGCGCAGAACCAGGCGTACGATCTGAAGAACACGTTGTGGAGTACCGGCTTCCCCGGCGTTCAGTCCGGCACCCAGTTTCTCGGCGGTTATACCGCCGGATGCAATTCGCGCGACATTGCGGCCCGCAATACGCTGATCGTCGATTCCCGCGCTTCACCGTTCGATGCGTTTCAGCCGCGCGGCGACCTGACCGTAGAGGGGCTGACCTTTTCGGTGCGCAATGGCATCAACCTCGGCTTGGGCTCCGGCTCCTATCTGAAGGTAGCGTCGGGTTCGACGATCCTGTTCCGACGCGATGCCTTCTTGAACGCGATCGACAATGCCTTGGTCGTCGACTGGGATCAGGCGGCCGACAGCGATAGCACGATCCGCGTCGTCGACAGCCTGTTTGCCAACAATACGGGGCTCGACTTCTCATGTGGCTTGTATCTGGAAGCGGATTCCGGTGCCCCCGAAATCGACGTGATCAACAATACCGTCGTCGACAACGCCGGCAACAATGCTTTCGGGGCGTGCTTTTACGGCACCACCAGCAACGCCGAGCTTTACGCATACAACAATATCTTCTACGGAACCACAGGCACGAGCGCGCTCGACCTGCACACCGACACGACCCAGGTTGTCCTGGTCGACAACATCTTTGCGGCACGATCCGGTCCGACGCCGATCGTCACCCAGGACAACCGGGGTGGCGACCCGAACCTCGATGCGAACTACGTCCCGATGGTGCCGTCACCGGCGATCAATTCCGGTGAAAACACCGTGCCGGGATCGCTGCCGGCCAGCGACCTCGACGGCGGACCGCGCATCGTCGGCTCGATCGTCGACCGCGGCGCTTACGAGACGACGATCGATCCGAGCCCGACGCAGATCGTAACGAAGACGGCTGACGACGGTACTTCCGGGACACTGCGCAATGCGTTCAACAGCGTGATCGCGAACCACGGCGGCACGATCAAGTTCAACATGGCGAGTGGCTCCTGCCCGTGGGTCATTACGCTTGGCAGCGAACTCAACCTGACTTCGACATCCGCGCTCAACGCGACGATCGACGGCTATTCACAGACGGGAGCGTCGAAGAATGACCTGCAGACGGCGATCGGCGACGATGCGATCCTTTGCATCGTTCTCGAAGCCGCGAGCGGGCCGGGCGGCCCCGGACGCGGGGTCGTCGTACCTTCCGACGCGAAGGACGGCACATCCCTGACGATCGAAGGAATCGGATTCAGCGGCTTCTCGACGACCGCTATCGACCTGCAGGGCGGCAGCGAGCACTCCCTCGTCGGCAACCACTTCGGCGGCAACGTCAGCGGCCATACGCTGGCCGCGGACGGATACGACATCCGCCTGGGCGCTGCAACGCACGACAACACGATCGGCAGCGAGAGCTACGCCGATCGCAACATCATCGGCGGCGCGACCAACTCGGGAATCGTCGTCGTCAGCGGGTCCACCGGCAACGAAATAGTCGACAACTATATCGGTCTGGGCTGGAATACGGCCGGCAGCGGCAGCTATACCAATCGCGGCAACGGCGCCCGGGGGATCTATCTTGCCGGTGACAGCAACACGATCAGCTTCAACGTGATCGGATTCAACGCGCAGGCCGGCATCGTGCTCGACGGCCTCGGCGCGCACAACAACGTTGTCTCGAACAATTACATCGGCGCGGACATCGAAGGGACGAATGTCGGCAACCTTGGTGCGGGCATCCACCTGATCGGCGACGGCAGCGGTACCGGCGATGCGCCAAACAACAATTCGATCCGCTTCAACACGATTGCCGACAACGGCGCGCAGGGCGTGCTGATCGACGTCGGCCAGGGCAATCGCGTGCGCAAGAATTCGATCTACGGCAACGCCGCGCTCGGCCTCGATCTCGATGCCGTCGGCGTTACAGGCAACAATGACGACAGCCTGCCGCAACCGACGGACGAAGCGAACCTTGACCGGAATTTTCCGGTATTGAGCAGTGCTGGCGGCGGCTACCAGAATGGAACCGTTTCCGGCACGCTGCCAACGCTGCACGGGGATTACACCGTGGATTTCTACGACAGCCCGGCTTGCGGCAACCGGGACAGTCAGTCGTGGGTCGGCAGCGTGAGCGTCACGGTGCCGGGCTCCGGCGAGGGCACGGCCAGCATGATCAATGTTCCGATCGCTGCGGCGCTGTTTGGCCAGTTGCTGGATGGATCGAAAATAACGGCGACGGCGACCGACGCGAACGGCAATACGTCGGAATTCTCGGCCTGCCAGAATTATGTCAACGACACGTTGTTCACCGACGGATTCGACGGACCGCCGCCGACCGGATGATGCCAGATCTACGCCGCGAACTGCAGGCGCGCAAGCTCGGAATACAGGCCGCCCTGGCGCATCAGCTCGGCGTGGGAGCCCTGCGCGACGATGCGTCCGCCATCCATCACGACGATGCGGTCGGCTTTTTGCACGGTCGCCAGCCGGTGCGCAATGATCAGCGTCGTGCGCCCGCGCATGACGCGTTCGAACGCGTGCTGGATTGCCGCCTCGGAATGCGCGTCGAGATTGCTGGTGGCTTCGTCGAGCAGCAGGATCGGCGCATCCTTGAGCACGGCACGCGCGATTGCGATGCGCTGCTGCTGGCCGCCGGAAAGGCGCACGCCGCGTTCGCCCAGATAGGTGTCGTAGCCTTCGGGCTGTGCTGCGAGGAAGTCGTCGGCCTCGGCGGCCTTCGCCGCGGCGACGACGCTGCCGTCGTCGGCGTCGATCTTGCCGAAGCGGATGTTGTCGCGCGCGCTGGCGCCGAAGATCACCGTGTCCTGCGGCACCAGCGCGATCGAGCCGCGCAGTTCCGGCAGAGCCAGGGTTTTCAAATCGGCTCCGTCGATGCGGATCGTGCCGTGCTGCGGATCGTAGAAGCGCAGCAACAGGTGGAACACGGTGCTCTTGCCGGCACCGGATGGACCGACCAGCGCGACGCTTTCTCCCGGCGCGATGTCGAGACTGAAATCATGCAGTGCCGCCGTCTCCGGCCGGGACGGATAGCGGAACTCGACGTGGTCGAAGCGGATCGCGCCGCGCACGGGCCGCGGCAGTTCGACCGGCTGCGCCGGCGAGCGGATGTCCGCCTGCGTCGCCATCAGCTCGCCGATGCGCTCCATCGCGCCGCTGGCGCGCGATATCTCGCTCCAGACCTCGGTCAAGCCACCGATCGACCCTGCCGAAATAACCGCGTACAGCACGAACTGGCTCAGCACGCCGGGGTCGAGGGCGCCGGCAACGACCGAACGTGCGCCGCTCCACAGCACCAGCGTAATCGCGCCGAAGATCAACTGGATGACCAGGGCAGTCAGTCCCGCGCGTTGCGCGATGCGCCGCCGCGCACTGGCCAGCGAGCGCGCAATCGCACCATCGTAGCGCGCGGTCTCGACCGGTTCGCGCGCGTAGGCCTGCACGGCGTACATGGCATTGAGCGTTTCGTTGGCGATCGCAGCGGCGTCGGCGACGCGATCCTGGTTGGCGCGCGCGAGCTTGCGCTGGCGCCGCCCGGCCAGCACGATCGGCAGCATCACCAGCGGAATCACCAACGCGGCGTAGCCGGCCAGGCGCGGGCTTGTCACGACCAGCATGATGGCGCCGCCGACCGCCGTGACGACGCCGCGCAGCGCCACCGAGATGCTGGAGCTGACGACCGTCTGCACCAGCTCGGTATCGGTGCCGAGGCGCGAGACCAGTTCGCCGACGCGCGTGCGCTCGAAGAACGCCTGGTCGAGCGTGAGCAGATGCGCGTACAGCCGGCGGCGCAGGTCGGCCACAACTTTCTCGCCGAGCACGCTGACGCAGAAATAGCGCGCGGCCGTCGCCAGCGCCATCACGACGGCAACGGCGAACAGTCCGATGAAACTGGCGTTGAGCCGGCTGGGGTCGGCACGCGCGAAGCCATGATCGATCATCAGGCGCACGGCGATCGGCAGCGACAGCGTCGCCAGCGACGAAAGCGCAAGAAATGCGAGCCAGCCAGCCAGCAACGTGCGGTACGGGCGGAAGTACGGCAGCAGCAGCCGCAACGCGGCGAAGCGGCCTGACCGCGTTTCGGTCGAGGATTCGGTCATGGGATTCCCGTGGCGTGCGCCTTGAAGCATAGTGGCGCGGGCCGCGAATTCAACCCGGCGGGAGGAAACTTTCGCTGACCGGATCCGGCGCGCTGGCGCGACTACGGATCGTCCAGCACGCGCAACTGCGCTCGTCCGCGCGTCAGGTCGGCGAGCAGCGTGCGCAGCGTGTCCACACGATCGGATGGCAGGCGCAGCTGCAGGGTCGCGACGTCGCTGCCGAACGTCTCTCCGAGCTTCTCGGCATCGAGGTCTGCCAGCCGGGAACGCAGCCGCGGCAACGCAGGGAAGGCGAGCACCACCTCGACGCGATTCGAGGCGATCAAGGGCCGCCTGGCGGCGCCGCGCAGACATTCGGCGGCACAGCCGCCGTAGGCGCGCATCAGTCCGCCGGCGCCGAGCTTGATCCCGCCGAACCAGCGCGAGACGACGACGACGGTCTGATCGAAGGCCTGGCCGTCGATCGCCTGCAGGATCGGCTTGCCAGCCGTGCCGCCCGGCTCGCCGTCGTCACTGAAGCGATAGCTTTGGCCAATCCGGTAGGCCCAGCAGTTGTGCGTCGCTTCGCGATCGGACATGCCTTCAACGAATGCCGCTGCCGCGTCCGACGTTGAGGCATTCGCCGCATTTGCAACAAATTTGCTTTTGCGCACGTCTTGAGCGAGACGCGCCGGCGCCGAGACGGTGAAGCGCGGCGCGCTCATTTGAGATCGCGCAGGTCGTCCGGCAGGTGATAGTCCGGATACATCTTGCGGAATTCGCCGAGACTGCGCAGCGCTTGGTCGCGGCGCTGGTCGCGCAGCATCTTGCGGATGTTCGCGAGCCAGTGCTCGGGGTAGAGTTTCGCGTTCGGATCGTTCGACCGCGGGCGCTGCTTGGCCTGACCGAGTGCCGCTGGAGCCTCGCGCTGCAGGCCGCCGGCCGGCGCTGTGTTGGTGGCAGCCAGAGGCGGGGCAGGTGCGGGAAAAGCGTCTTTCTCGGCCTTGTCCGATTGCACGGCCCTGGGTGCGGCAGGCACCGTCGCCGCGGAGGCATCCGCGTCGCGCGGACGGGGCTGTGTGCTGCCAGTGTCGTCCGAAAGAACGCTTCCTGTCGTGCGGACATCGGTCGATGCTGCAGTGTCCGCGGGGCGATTGTCGGGCGGACTGACAACGGCCGATTTCGCGCGCGCGGTGGCCGGCGCTGGCGCGGCGGATGGCGGTGCTGCAGCGAAAGCGGCGGGAGCGGACTGCCGGGACTCCGCGGGCGCCGCCGTCGTGCTCGCTTGCGCAACGGCTGCCGCTGGCTCGGGCTGAGGATTCGATCGCCGGGCTGCGGCTCTCGTCGCTTCATCGAGCTTTCGTTCGTAGGGGTCTTCCCATCGACCGGCGGCAATTTCCTGCAGGCGCTTTTGGGCATCAATCGTGCGGTGTCGGGTCGCTGCCGGAGAAGGCTGCGCCTGTTGCGCAGACGCTTCAATGTTGCCGGCTTTCTTCAGACCGGCGAGCGCTTGGCGCTCCGGCTCGGCGCCTGGCGCGGCCGAGACTTTCGTGGCTTGCTCAGCGGCGGGCACCGGCAACTCTGCGGCCTCTTCGGCCACGGGTTTCGCCGGCGCACGGCTGCTTGCGTTGCCGCCGGAACTTGCAACGGGCGGCGGCGGTGAAAGGGGCGGGGCGGCCGGCGGCGGAGCATCGACTTGGCGCACCGTAATGATGTCGCGCGCCGGCGCGCCGGATTCGTTGCGGTCGCTGCGCGCGCCCGGTCCCAGCTTGAACGCGATGCCGGCCGCGAGAACAACGCCGGCGGCGGTACCGAATACCGGCAGCCAGCCTCCGGCGCGGCGGCGGTGCGCTTCCGCTCGCGGCGTGGCGACGAGTTGCGGATTCAGCGCGCGGTGCGCCATCGCGCGGACGGCCGCGTCCAGTCGCGCGTCGGGATCCTGCTGCGGCAGCTTGCGATATAGCGAGGCAAGGCGGGAGTCCTCCTCATTCAGGAAGGCCTTGAACTCACGCTCGAATTTTTCGTTGCTGCTCATTCGTTCAATTTCTCGCGAATCTTCGCGAACGCGTAACGCAGTCGCGATTTCACCGTTTCGTGGCCGGCCCCGGTCACCGCCGCGATCTCCTCGAGGCCGAGCCCGCTCTCCACGCGCAACAGAAACGCCTCGCGCTGCTCGGAAGGTAGGCCTTCCAGCGCAACTTGCAAGCGGCGCCGCTGCTCGAACTCGCCCAGCACCTGCTCCGGACGATCCGCTTCGGGCGCGCCAAGTTCGCGCATCACGGTCTCGGTCTCCTCGGCGCCCGCCTGCGGCCGCGCACGGCGGAAACTGTCGACGATCAGATTGTGCGCGATCTGCAGCAACCAGGTGCTGAACCGGGCCTCGACCCGATAACGCGTGCGTGACGCAATCAGCCGGCTCCAGGTCTCCTGATAAAGTTCATCGGCCGTGGCGCGGTCCGATACGCTGCGCAGGATGAATCGGTACAGCATGCCGCGCTGGCGCCCGTACAGCGCGTCAAATGCCCGTACGTCGCCTTGCGCATAGGCGAGCATCAGTTCTTCGTCCGTCTTCTCGACCCCCATGCGTTTGAAGAGTACGACAATTCGTGCGCGAGAATCATCCTGTTGCGCAACCGAGGCGCGATCGAACGTGACGAAGGCCGGATTGATCGCTGATGTCGCCATGCACCGTGTAACGCGCGCCCGGCGCGTGCGGGGTTAACATGATGATCCGAATGGCATTTGGAATAGTCCGATGATTCATCCGATCCTGAAGATGGGCGACGCGCGCCTGCTGCGCGTCGCAAAGCCGGTAGAGACATTCGGCACGCCCGAATTGCGCGGTCTGATCGCCGACATGTTCGAGACGATGGCCGCTGCCGGAGGGGTAGGGCTGGCGGCGCCGCAGATCGGCGTCGACCTGCAGCTCGTGATCTTCGGCTTCGAGCACAGCGATCGCTATCCGGACGCGCCGCCGGTACCGCGCACGATCCTGCTCAATCCGACAATCACCCCACTGTCGGCCGGCAAGGAGGACGGCTGGGAAGGCTGCCTGTCGGTGCCGGGCATGCGCGGCGTCGTGCCGCGTCATGCGCGGATCTGCTACTCGGGTTTCGATCCTGACGGTGCGCCGATCGAACGCGAGGCCGAGGGTTTCCACGCACGTGTCGTGCAGCACGAAGTCGATCACCTGCTCGGCCGGCTGTATCCGTCGCGCATCGAGGATTTCTCGAAGTTCGGATTTACCGACGTGCTGTTTCCTGGCCTCAAAATCGGCGGGGACGACTAGCGTCTGCGCCGCTTGCGGCGGCAGCAAGGCACGGCTGCGCGGAAATCACGGAAACCGTCCTCGTTGAGCCCTGCGACGAACTCGGGGCAAACCACGCTTGCGCCAGAGCGAAGTCCCGGCGCGAAGGACATGCTATTGGAGTTCAACCGCTTCGCGCCTGCGCCGGGTGCGAACGGCTTGTCGGATCAATGCGGCGGCCGGCAGGATCACGGCCGTGATGCAGACTCGTTCAGCAACTCGACCAGCCGATCTTTCCAGACCGCCGCCCACGTATGCGTACTGTGGCCGTGCGTTGCGTCGCTGATCGGAATCACGACCGCGCGGCCGCGCGGCACGTTCCTGATCTCGCGTTCGAGGATGCCGAGCTCCGGCGGATTGATTTCGTCGTCGGCCGAGTTGACCGCCAGCAGAGGCGCCTTGATCGTGCCGAGCTTCGGGCGCGGATCGTAGTCGCGCGACGAGTCGATCTGGTACAGGCAGTCGTTCGCGTCGTCTTCGTTCATCAGTTGCGCGACGCGGCCCTCGAGATACCTGTCGGCGCTGTCGCGGTCGGGCGCGTCCTTCTGCATCTGCAGCGGGCTCGATCCCATGACGATCAGGATGTGGATCGCGTCGGCGAGTCCGCGCGGCTGATGCGTGTATTCGCCATTGTTCCATTCCGGATCGTTGCGGATCGCATCCATGTACATGCGGCGCATCATGCGATTGCGGCCCGAGATCTGCACCGGCAGCGACGCCAGCGGCATCAAAGCATCCATGAAATCCGGATAAGCCTCGCCCCACAACCAGGTGTGCATGCCGCCCATCGACGTTCCCATGACCAGGCGCAGGTGATCGACCTTGAGTTTTTCGGTCACGACGCGGTATTCGGCAACGATCATGTCGTCGTACGTATAGCGCGGGAATCTCATGTGCAGGCCGTCGCTCGGCTTGCTCGATTTGCCGTGGCCGATATCGTCGATCAGCACGATGAAGTACTTCGTCGCATCGAGCGGCTGCCCGGCGCCGAACAGCTCGCCGGCGAAGCGGTCCTGCAAGAACTGCCTGCCGGTGCCGCCGGTGCCGTGCATGATCAGCACGGCATTGTCCACATGCCCCTTCTTGCCCCTGTGGATGCTGCCCAGGGTCCGGTAGTGGATCTTCAATTCCGGCAGCGATTCGCCGCTGGCGAAATAAAAGTCCTTGATCGTGTAGTCGCCCTCGTCAGGCGTGGGCCATGTGGCCGCATGGGCTGTCGGACCGGCGCAAAGCAGCACGAAAAAAAGGGCAAGCAGCACGCGTCGCGACATCAGCAATCCTCGACATGAAAAGCCCGTTCAAGGGCAGGGTTGGGTGGGAATGGAAGGGTGTTCAACGTGAACGGAAAAGAACAACCGGAGGCGACGGGTATTGCCGACACCGCTGAAATGGAACGGATTGAAAGCTGGACTGACGCGAAATCACGGATCGCGCATCACCATCAAGCGCAGTTCGGTCATGTCCTCGATGGCATATCGGATACCTTCGCGGCCGAGGCCCGAATCCTTGACGCCGCCATATGGCATGTTGTCGACGCGGAAGCTCGGCACATCGCCGACCACGACGCCGCCGACATCGAGTTCGTCCCACGCCTTCATCGCCTTGCGCACGTCGTAGGTGAACAGGCCGGCCTGCAGGCCGAACACGCTGTCGTTGACGTTGGCGATCGCCTCATCGAATGTCTTGTACTTCTGCAGCAGCGCGACGGGGCCGAACGCCTCCATGCAGCTGACTTTCTGCTTCGGGTCGACGTCTTCGAGCACGGTTGCCTCGAGCATCGCCTTGTCGCGCTTGCCGCCGCACAGGAGTCTTGCGCCCGACTTGACGGCTTGCTGGATCCAGTCGTCGAGGCGCGTGGCTTCCTTCTCGTCGATCATCGGGCCAACGAAGGTCTTTTCGTCCTTCGGATCGCCGGCGACCAGCTTCTTCGTCGCGGCGACGAATGCGTCGCGGAAGCGGTCGTAGAAGTCTTCCTGCACGAGGATACGCTGCACGCCGATGCAGCTCTGGCCGGATTGATAGAACGCGCCGAAGATCATGCGTTCGACGACGAAGTCGAGGCGATCGCCCTGGTCGGAATCGACGATGCACGCGGCGTTGCCGCCGAGTTCCAGCACGACCTTCTTCCTGCCCGCACGCGCCTTCAGATCCCAGCCGACTGCCGGGGAGCCGGTGAACGACAGCAGCTTGAAGCGATCGTCGGTCGTGAACAGGTCGGCGCCGTCGCGATGCGCCGGCAGGATCGAGAACGCGCCCTTGGGCAGGTCGGTTTCGGCCATCACCTCGCCCATGATCAGTGCGCCGATCGGCGTGCGGCTGGCGGGCTTCAGCACGAACGGACATCCGACGGCGAGGGCGGGCGCAACCTTGTGCGCGGCGAGGTTCAGCGGAAAATTGAACGGCGAGATGAACGAGCAAGGCCCGATCGGAACGCGCCTGGAAAATCCGCGATAGCCTTTCGCGCGCGGCGAGATTTCCAGATTGATGATCTCGCCGTCGATCCGCACCGATTCCTCGGCCGCGACCTTGAACGTGTCGATCAGCCGCGTCACCTCGCCGCGCGAATCCCTAATCGGCTTGCCGGCCTCGATGCACAGCGCCATCGCCAGTTCGTCGTAACGCTCGCGGAAGCGCTTGACACAATGCTCGAGGATCGCCTGGCGCTGGTACGGGGCCATCTTGCGGCACGCCTCTTGCGCTTCGACCGCCGCGGCTATGCCGGCGTCGATCGCCTTCGCATCGGCCATCGCCACGCGCGTTGCTACTTCGCCGGTGTACTTGTCGGTGACTTCGAGGTCGGTATTCGGCTGCTGCGCGACGTTCGCGAGGTAGTACGGATAAGTCGGCTTCAGCATAGCGGGACCTCATCCTGGCGGAAGCCGCGATTCTACTCGCATCGCCGTGTTCCGTTCGATCCGGACCGACGCGCGCCGATAGCCGTGTCGCAGGGCCGACGCGGCATTCCGGAAGGCTCAGGTCCCCTTCGGGCGGATCGCCTGCTCGATGGAAATGCCTGTCGCCAGAATGCGGCGGTCCGCGTTCTGCGTACCGGCGATCATGAGCCCGACCGGAGGCTCGCCGGGTTCGTGGCAAGGCACCGAAAGCGCGCAGCCATCGAATGAGTTGACGATCGACGTGTTGCGCAGCATGCGCGCATTGAAATGCAGGTAAGCCTCGTCGCTTTGCCCGACTTCTGCAATCGTCGGGGCGATGTCCGGCGTGGTGGGCATCAGCATCGCATCGAAATCGCCTGCGGCGGCAGTGATCGTGCCAATGAAGCGTTCGCGACGCCGCAGCATGTCGATGTATTGCGCAGCAGAGACGTTTTCGCCCCGGCGAATGCGCATGAGCACGCGTGGATCGTACTTGCCGGCACCTTTTTCCAGCCATTGCCTGTGCAACCACCAGGCTTCGGCGCCGGCCAGCGCGCCGCGGGGGTTCACCTCGACGGCTTGCTCGAACTCCCGCATCGGCAACTCGATGATCGTCGCGCCGGCAATCGACAGTCGTGCAATGGCCCTGGAGAATGCGCGGGCGACTTCGGTGGACAGGTCCGCCTGAAACACCGCCGTCGGAACCGCAAAACGCAGGTCGCGAAGATCCACCGGCGCGGGAATTCCGGCAGCGTCGCCCGACATCACCTTGTCGAGCAAGGCGCAATCGGCGACCGTGTTGGCGATCGGTCCTGCCGAATCGAGAGAGAACGACAACGGCAGCACGCCATCGAGCGGAACGCGCCGCGCGGTCGGCTTGAATCCGACCAGGCCATTCAGGGCGGACGGAATGCGCACCGACCCTCCCGTGTCCGTGCCGATCGCTGCGGCGGCCATGCAGTCCGTCACCGATATCGCGGCACCGGAAGATGAACCGCCAGGAATACGGCCTGCGGGACGATCGAAGGCGTTTTTGGGTGTGCCGTAGTGCGGATTGAGACCAAGTCCGGAGTAGGCGAACTCGGTCATGTTGGTGCGCCCGACAATGATTGCGCCAGCGTCCCTCAAACGCCGTACGACAGTGCAGTCGCGAGCAGCCGGCGGCAAGTCGGCGAGCACGGTCGAACCGGCCAGCGTGGTGCTGCCGGCCTCGTCGAACAGATCCTTGATCGAAATCGGTATGCCGCAAAGTACGGGCAGTTGCGAGCCGCTGCGTCCAAGGGCGTCGCAGCGATCGGCGGCCGCCAGCGCTTCGTGTTCATGCACCGCCAGAAACGCGCGCCTGCCTTCGCCTGCGGGATCGCGTATCGCCGCGATCGCTTGCTCGACGAGTTCGCGGCTGCTGATCTCGCGGTTGGCGAGATGGCGAGAAAGCGCGGCGAGCGACACGCCCTGCAATGGATGAGCGGCAGCCTCCTTCAAATCTTCGCACTCAGTTCGCGGATCTCGCGATTCAATATGCGATCGTTGTCCGAGTAGTCGATCGGCACGTCGATCAGGTGCACGCCCGGCGTGCCGAGGCACTTCTGCAGCGCCGGCGCGAATTGGTCGGCGGAGCCGGGGCGATGGCCGTGTGCGCCGTAACTTTGCGCATAGGCGACGAAGTCGGGGTTGCCCATGTCCATGCCGTAGTTGGCGAAGTGCATGTGCGCCTGCTTCCACTTGATCATGCCGTAGGCGTTGTCGCGCAGCAGCAGCACTGTCAGGTCGAGCTTGAGGCGAACGGCGGTTTCGATTTCCTGCGAATTCATCATGAAGCCGCCGTCGCCGGCGACGGCGACGACCTTGCGTTCCGGGTGCACGATCTTCGCGCCGATCGCCGACGGCAGCCCGGCGCCCATCGTCGCGAGCGCATTGTCCAGCAGCAGCGTGTTCGGTTTGCGGCAGCGGTAGTAGCGCGCGAACCAGATCTTGTACATGCCGTTGTCCAGGCACAGGATACCGTCGTCCGGCATGACCCTGCGCACGTCGGCGACAAGGCGCTGCGGGTAGATTGGCCAGCGCGCATCGTCCCTGCCTTCGGCCAGATGGGCATCGTGATGCCTGCGCACGCTGTCGAAGTAGCCGAAGTCCCAGTGCGGCTGCTTTTCGATCGACTGGCACAGGCGCCAGATCGTGTTGCCGATATCGCCGACGACCTCGATCTGCGGGAAGTACACGGTGTCGACTTCGGCGGAAAGGTAGTTGACGTGGATCACGGTGCGCAGGCCGCGACGCATGAAGAACGGCGGCTTTTCGATCACGTCGTGGCCGACGTTGATGATGCAGTCGGCGTGTTCGATCGCGCGATGGACGAAGTCGCCGTCGGACAGCGCGGCGTTGCCGAGCCAGAGCGGATGCGTCTCGTCGACCACGCCCTTGCCCATCTGCGTGGTGAAAAACGGAATGCCGGTCTTGTCGATGAATTCGCGCAGCATGCGGCTGCTGGTCTTGCGGTTGGATGCCGCGCCGAGCATCAGGATCGGCCGCTTCGCCGCGAGTATCGCCTCGGTCGCATGCAATATCGCCTTGCCGTCGGCAATCGGCCGCCGGTGATAGCTCGCGGGGATCAGGATCGCGTCGGTTTCGTCGCGCGCGATGTCCTCGGGCAGTTCCAGGTGCACGGCGCCGGGACGTTCCTCGATCGCGCGGCGAAACGACTCGCGCACGCGCGCCGGAATATTGTCGGCCGAGACGATCTGGCGCGTGTACTTGGTCAGCGGCTTCATCATGTCGACGATGTCGACGATCTGGAAATGCCCCTGCTTGGAGGCCTTGACCGGCTTCTGCCCGGTGACCATCAGCATCGGCATGCCGCCGAGCTGGGCGTAGGCCGCGGCTGTGACGAAGTTGGTCGCGCCCGGCCCGAGCGTGGCGAGGCAGACGCCGACCTTGCCGGTCAGGCGCCCATAGGTCGCCGCCATGAAGCCGGCGGCCTGTTCGTGACGCGTCAGGATGAGCTTGATCGACGAGGTGCGCAGCGACTCGAGCAGGTCGAGGTTTTCCTCGCCGGGGATGCCGAACACATAGCGCACGCCTTCGGCTTCCAACGCTTTCACGAACAGCTCCGAAGCCTTCATGGCGCTCTCCCCGGCGAATGGGCTTCGATTGTCGGCGCCGCTGCAAGGCCCGTCAAATAGGTGGCAAGACGTTGGCAGCTGGCGTCGATGAAGCGATGCCGCTTGCGAAACAACCCGCCCGCTCCGGAAACACGACCGTGCAGGCGGGGCGATCGACGTCGCGCGGCATGAATGTGCGCAGGCCGCACTCGTCAGGCGGGCGACGACGCTCCCCGCAAATCGATTGACAATGTCGCGACGCGCGACTACCTTGCGCGCACCTTACAGAACGAGGTCGTCCTCCGTGGACCCTTGCAGTAGAAGCACCACTGCAGTTTGCCAAGCTTGATCCCGCGGAAGCCCGTTCCACCGGCCGTTTCCGCGTAGGCGGAAAACAGCGCCGGCCCCTCGCTTTCGAAGCGAACACCAGCGTCATTCATCTGTCATATCGGCTCGACAGGCTGCCAGAGTAATCTGGAGCACGACATGCTGGAACTGATTCCCTTCGCCATGCTGATCACCGGTGGCGGTCGCGAGCGCGCCAGGAACGAAGCGGCGGCGCGCGCGGCTGCCGAACTGGCGGGATTGGCGCGCCTCGAAGGCGCTGACGCCCTGGCGCGTCTGGACGCGACGCCCGACGGCCTGAAGCACGAGCAGATCGAGGAGCGGCTCGAAACGTACGGGCCGAACGTCGTTGCGCAGGAAAAGAAGAAGCCCTTCCTGCTGCACATCCTCGAACGCTTCGTCACCAATCCGATCAACATCCTGCTGACCGCGCTGGCCGTCATCACCTGGGTCACGGGCGCGGAGACCAGCGACAAGATCGGCGCGATCATCATGGTCGCCATGGTGGTGATGGCGGTGTTCGTCGCGCATTTCCAGGAGGCGCGGTCGGGGCGGGCAGTCGAGCAGCTGCGGCGCATGGTCAGCAATACCGCCACGGCGCGGCGCGAAGTGATCGAGGAATTGCCGCAAGGCGCCGACGACGACGTGCCGGCGCCGCGCGCGGTCAGGAAGCTCGAGGTGCCGATCGACGGCCTTGTGCCGGGCGATATCGTCTACCTGTCGGCCGGCGACATGGTGCCGGCGGACCTGCGGCTGCTCGCCGCGAAGGACCTGTTCATCAATCAATCGGCGCTGACCGGCGAGTCGATGCCGGTCGAGAAGTTTTCCGGTCCCGATGTGGAGGCGAAGACGGCGCTGGACGCGCGCAATCTCTGTTTCATGGGCTCGAACGTCGTCAGCGGCAGTGCCACGGCGGTCGTAGCCGCGACTGCCGCGAGCACCTACTTCGGCGCGCTGGCCGGATCGCTGGTCGGTCCGCGCGTGGAAACCAGCTTCGACCGCGGCATCAAGCGCTTCGCCTGGCTGATGCTGCGCTTCATGGCGGTGATGGTGCCGGTCGTCTTCCTGATCAACGGCGTGACCAAGCACGACTGGTTCGAGGCGTTCATGTTCGCCGTCGCCGTCGCCGTCGGCCTGACGCCGGAAATGCTGCCGATGATCGTCGCGATCAACCTTGCCAAGGGTGCGCTGAAGATGGCGCGCAAGGACGTCATCGTCAAGCGCCTCAATGCGATCCAGAATTTCGGCGCGATCGACGTGCTGTGCACGGACAAGACCGGTACGCTGACGCAGGATCGCGTCATTCTCGAACGCCACACCAACGTGCGCGGCGACGAGGACGAGCGCGTGCTCGAGTTCGCCTGGCTCAACAGCCACCATCAGACCGGACTGAAGAACCTGCTCGACGTCGCGGTGCTCGAGCGCACGGAAGGCACTACGGCCGAACGCCTGAAAGCAGCCTATACGCTGGTCGACGAGGTGCCGTTCGATTTCACGCGGCGGCGCATGTCGGTGATCGTGCGCGACGCCGGCGGGCGGCACTTCCTGATTTCCAAGGGGGCGGTCGCTGAAACCGTTGGCGCCTGCACGCACCTGGCCAGCGGCGACGAAGTCGACGCGCTGACGCCCGCGCTGCTGGACGAGGTGAAAACCGTGGCGCGCGACATGAACGACGACGGCTTCCGCGTGCTCGCGCTCGGCGTGCGTGAAATCGAAGTCAGGCCGAGCTATTCGCGCGACGACGAAAGAGACCTCACGCTGATGGGGTTCATCGCGTTTCTGGATCCGCCGAAGGACAGCGCGGCCGAGGCGATCGAGGCGCTCAACGCAAACGGCGTCGCCGTGAAGATCCTCACCGGCGACAACGCGATCGTGACGCTCAACGTCTGCCGCCAGGTCGGCATAGCGGTCGAAAACTACCTGGTCGGGCCGCAGGTCGAGGCGATGGGCGACGAGGAGCTGACGCTCGCGGCGCGCACGACGCAGGTGTTCGCGCGCCTCAACCCGCAGCAGAAGGTGCGCGTGATCCAGGCGCTGCATCGCGACGGGCACGTCGTCGGCTTCCTCGGTGACGGCATCAACGACGGCCCGGCGCTGCGCGCGGCCGACGTCGGCATCTCGGTCGATACGGCGGTCGATATCGCCAAGGAGTCGGCGGACATCATCCTTCTGGAAAAGAGCCTGCTCGTGCTCGAAGAAGGCGTCATCGAAGGGCGCAAGGTGTTCGGCAATATCCTCAAGTACATCAAGATGACGGCGAGTTCGAACTTCGGCAACATGTTCAGCATGATCGGCGCCAGCGCGCTGCTGCCGTTCCTGCCGATGCTGCCGGTGCAGGTGCTGCTGAACAACCTGCTGTACGATTTCTCGCAGACGTCGGTCGCATCGGATGAAGTCGATGCCGAATACCTGGCCAAGCCGCGGCAGTGGGATCTGAAGGCGATCACGCGCTTCATGCTGTATATCGGTCCGATCAGCTCGATCTTCGACTATGCGACCTTCGCTCTGATGTGGTTCGTGCTCGCCGCGAACGCGCCGGAACACCAGAAACTGTTCCAGACCGGCTGGTTCGTCGAATCGCTGCTGTCGCAGACCTTGATCGTGCACATCATCCGTACCGGCCGCATTCCGTTCCGCGAGAGCATGGCGAGCCTGCCGCTGACGATCACCGGGGTCGTGATCTGCCTGATCGGCGCACTGCTTCCGTTCCTGCCGTTCGGCGCCTGGTTCGGCTTCGTGCCGCTGCCGGGACTGTACTGGCTGGCGCTGGCGGCGATCCTGCCGGCCTACCTTGCGTTGACGCAGTTGGTGAAGACGCGGGTGATCCGGCGTTTCGGCTTGCTCTGAGAGTTGCGAGGCGGGGAGCAAAGGTCTGACGCGGATAACGCCTTGTCAGAATTTTCCCGATCCGCTTCACCCGTGTCCATGCGCGCGGATTCGTGCCAGGCTCTTTCTCCCCGCAGCCTCAGCTTGCGACCAGCGCCGGAAATGCCGAAGCAAGATCGAGCGTCCGGCCGCAATGAGTCGCATCGTAGCCCGGCAGTCTGTTGACCGCCTTGCGGAAGTCGCTGCTGCGCAGGATCGACATCGCCTGCAGGATCGCCGGGGAATCGACGTGTTCGGCATGAATCAGGAAGAAGTAGCGTTCCTTGACGAGCGGAATGAAGTCGAGTCCGAAGCGCTGTGCCGGCGTCTCGATGCCGAAGCCGGCATCGGCCATGCTGCTGGCGACGTAGGCAGCCACTGCCGCGTGAGTGAACTCGCCGGTGTCATAGCCTTCGATCCGGCGGCCGTCGACATGGTGCCGCGCCAGCAGCAAGTCGAACAGCAGACGAGTGCCCGAATCCGGCTGCCGGTTGACGAAGCGCACGCCGCGGCGCGTCAGGTCGGCGATGCGGCGGATCTTCTTCGGATTGCCATGCGCCACCATCAGCCCCTGCCTGCGCGTGGCGAGGTCGACGAGCTGGTACGGCCCGGTGCGCAACGGCTTGCTGTACAGGCGCAGGAACTTGGCCTCGAAGTCGCCGATCGGCACGTGCAGGCCGGCCAGATCGCAGTTTCCGCGCGTCAACGATGCGAGCACATCACGGCTGTTGCGGTACTTGAGGTCGGCGGCAATCTGCTGCCGCGTAAGAAAACGATGCAGGGTTTCGACGGCAAAGCCGTGGCTGGCATGAATGCGCAGGATGGCGTCGGCGTGCGCCACCGCGCGCTCGAACTCGACCTCGATTTCCGACGCCAGGCTGTCCAGCATCGGTGACAGGCGCGCCGAGATGCGCTTGTCGGCCCAGACCAGCTTTTCCCCGAGCGCGGTCAACTGTGCGCCGCTGCCGCGCGCCGAGGTGACGAGCGGCGTGCCGAAGATCTTCTGGCCGCGCTGCAGGATCCCCCAGGCGTAGCGATAGGACACCTCGGAGCGGGTGCAGGCGCCGGCCAGGCTGCCGCTCTCGTGAATGCCGACCAGCAGGTCGATCAGGCGCTGCACGACCGCATCGCCTTCGGGTGCCTGCAGTTGCCATTGCGGCTGGATCGTTACCTTGAACATCGCGCTCCGACAGGCGGCAATACTTTAGTCTATATAAGCTGCGAATAGCATATTGTAAGTCTCCCGCTTGCACTATCGTTCCGGCAAATCAGGCGCGCCATATCGTACAAATTATGTCCTTGAAAGCATAACGGTTCGATGCCGCAACGGAAGCACCGCACCGCGGAAGAAATCGCGCGCATACCGGGTCTGCATCTGCGGCGGACCGACGGCGATACGGGCAGGGAGCAGGGTCGCAGAATAAAAAGCCGCTGCAAGCCGCAGCCTTAAAAAAACGGGAGGGCACATGTCGAGCGTATCAGGGGCAATTCCACAGGCCGGAGCAGGTGCGGACATCCTGGCAAAGGAGCGCACTGTTGCTGGCCCTAATTTCAACCGCTGGCTGGTGCCACCGGCCGCACTTTGTATACATCTGTGCATCGGCATGGCCTACGGCTTCAGCGTGTTCTGGCTGCCGTTGTCGAAAGCCGTCGGTATAACCAAGGCGGTTGCCTGTCCGGCCGACATGGGATTCATCGCGTCGCTGTTCGCTTCGACCTGCGACTGGAAGGTTTCGACGCTCGGCTGGATGTTCACGCTGTTCTTCGTCTTCCTCGGTTCCGCGGCAGCGCTGTGGGGCGGCTGGCTCGAGCGTGTCGGCCCGCGCAAGGCCGGATTCATTGCGGCCCTGTGCTGGTGCGGCGGGCTGGTCATTTCCGCCGTCGGCGTTTACGTGCATCAGATATGGATGCTCTGGGTCGGCTCCGGCATCATCGGCGGCATCGGCCTGGGCCTCGGCTACATCTCCCCGGTATCGACCTTGATCAAATGGTTTCCCGACCGCCGCGGCATGGCGACCGGCATGGCGATCATGGGATTCGGTGGCGGTGCGATGATCGGCTCTCCGCTGGCCGACATGCTGATGAGGCACTTCGCGACGCCGACCGATGTCGGCGTGTGGCAGACGTTCCTTGCGCTCGCTGCGATCTACCTGGTGTTCATGATGGCTGGCGCATTCGGCTATCGCATTCCGCCTCGCGGCTGGAGGCCGGCCGGCTGGGTGTCACCGGCCGGCATGACGCAAAAAACGCTGATCACGCAGCGCCAGGTGCATCTGAATGTCGCCTGGAGGACGCCACAGTTCTGGCTTATCTGGGGCGTGCTGTGCCTCAACGTCAGCGCCGGCATCGGCGTGATCGGCATGGCATCGCCGATGCTGCAGGAAGTATTCGCCGGGAAGTTGCTCGGCGTCGACATCGCGTTCAACGACCTGAGCGTGGACCAGAAGGCGAAGATCGCCACGATCGCGGCGGGCTTCACCGGCCTGCTGAGCCTGTTCAACATCGCCGGCCGCTTCTTCTGGGCTTCGCTTTCCGACAAGATCGGCCGCAAGCTGACCTACTTCACCTTCTTCACGCTCGGCATCGCGCTGTACGCGTCGGTTCCGACTCTGGGTCACCTCGGACAGATCGCGCTGTTCGTCGGAGCCTTCTGCATCATCCTGTCGATGTACGGCGGCGGCTTTTCGACGGTGCCGGCGTATCTTGCCGACATCTTCGGCACCCAGATGGTCGGCGCGATACATGGGCGGCTGCTCACGGCGTGGTCGGCTGCCGGCATCATCGGCCCGGTGCTGATCAACTACATTCGTGATTTCCAGCTCGCGCACGGCGTATCGAAGGCGCTGGCCTACGACATCACGATGTATATCCTGGTCGGGCTGCTCGTGCTCGGCTTCATCTGCAACTGGCTGATCAAGCCGGTCGATGAAAAGCATTACATGAGCGAAGCCGACCTCGCGGCCGAGCTGAAGAAGGCGCACGAAAGCGACATCGTGCTGCCGCCGGCAGCGGCGGGCCAGGCGCACGGGATTTCGCCGACACTGGTGGTGGCGTGGCTGTTCGTCGGCATTCCGATTCTCTGGGGGGCGTGGATCACGCTCGAAAAGGCACTCGTGCTGTTCCGCTGAACGGGAGCGTCCTGGCATCCTTTGCGTTGCCAGGCCGCCTCCGGCCGACTTCGATACAGACAACGCAGCGATACCGTTGGCGGGCGGCAGCTTGTGCCCGCGCAAGACTGCCCTGCGCGAAGAAGGCGGGCGCGAACCGACTGGCCATACCGGCGTCGGTGGCGGGATATCGAGTCGATCGGGGCGACGAATCGCCTGTTGCACCCCGCTGCGCGTGGCGCCCTGGTGTTCGTTTTTGGAACACTGATCAAATCAGCTGCGGAAAGCATATTATGTGCGTCTGCTTTGCTCTATCTTTCGTCGTATCAAGAGGGTGGCGCGGCCTTTTTATGTTTTGCAAAGCATAATTGGCGTGCCGCCTGAACGGCAAAGATCACCCGGCGAAGCGGTAACGGCGGCACGCTTTCAGGCAATCGACCTGGCAGTACTTCCTGGACGCGATCCGCGCCGACAATCGGAGAGTGGCAGGGTATGCGAAAGGCTGCAGAACAGATTCCATTGAAGGTCGTGACGCATGCGTTGCCGCCGGAGCAGGCCAGGGCCGTGCAGGCGGCGCTCGATGCGCATCGCAATTCGCCCGGCGCGCTGCTGCCGATCCTGCATGCGGTCCAGGATGCGCTGGGCCATGTGCCCGAAGCGGCCGTGCCGGTCATTGCCCATGACCTGAACCAGTCCCGCGCCGAAGTGCACGGCATGCTGAGCTTCTATCACTACTTCCGCACGCAGCCGTCCGGCCGGCACGTCGTCTACCTGTGCCGCGCGGAGGCGTGCCAGTCGATGGGCGCACGCGAACTCGAAGCCCAGGTCAAGCAGCGCCTCGGCATCGATTTTCACGAGACGACGGGCGACGGACAATTCACGCTCGAACCGGTCTACTGCCTGGGCAATTGCGCCTGTGCACCGTCGGTCATGGTCGACAAGACGCTGTACGGGCGCGTCGATGCGGAACGCTTCGAGACTTTGCTGGTCGAAACGGCAGAGGCTGCGAAATGACGACCACGGTATACGTATCCCGCGACGCGTCGGCCCTGGCGGTCGGTGCCGAGCGCATCGCTCGTGCGATCGTCGAACAGGCGGCGCGCCGCGGCGCCGATGTGCGCGTCGTGCGCAATGGTTCACGCGGGATGTTCTGGCTCGAGCCCCTCGTGGAAGTCGAACGGACAGGCGCAGGGCAGCAGGGACCGGGGGCGGGCCGGGTCGCCTACGGGCCGGTGGGTGAACGCGATGTCGCGGCCCTGTTCGACGCCGACTTTCTTCGCGGCGGCGCGCACGCATTGCGGCTCGGCGCCGTTGCGGACATTCCATACTTCGGCAGGCAGGAACGGCTGACATTCGCGCGCGTCGGAATCACCGACCCCGTGAGTCTGGACGACTACCGTGCGCACGGCGGCCTGGCCGGGCTCGGCAAGGCGCTCGACATGGCGCCGGCCGACATCGTCAAGACGGTGACCGATTCCGGACTGCGCGGCCGCGGCGGCGCGGCGTTTCCGGCCGGCATCAAGTGGAACACCGCGCTCGGCGCGCAAGATGCGCAAAAGTACATAGTCTGCAACGCGGACGAAGGCGATTCCGGCACGTTCTCCGATCGCATGCTGATGGAGGGCGATCCGTTCGTGCTGATCGAGGGCATGATCATCGCGGGCCTCGCGGTCGGGGCGACGCAGGGCTACATCTACCTGCGCTGCGAGTACCCGCACGCCCACGAAGCGTTGAAGTCGGCGATCGCCGCCGCCTACGCCAACCGGGTGCTCGGCGCGGACATCCTGGGCAGCGGCAAGCGCTTCGATCTCGAGGTGCGGCTCGGAGCCGGCGCGTATATCTGCGGCGAGGAGACCTCGCTGCTCGACAGCCTCGAAGGCAAACGCGGGCAGGTGCGGCCGAAACCGCCGCTGCCGGCGATCAAGGGCCTGTTCGGCAAACCGACCATCATCAACAACGTCATCACCCTGGCGAGCGTGCCGATCATCCTCGACAAGGGTGCGCAGTACTACCGCGATTTCGGCATGGGCCGCTCGCGCGGCACCTTGCCGCTGCAGCTGGCCGGCAACATCCGGCATGGCGGCTTGGTCGAGAAAGCGTTCGGCCTGACCTTGCGCGAACTGCTGTACGACTATGGCGGCGGCTCGGCCAGCGGGCGGCCGATCCGCGCGGTACAGGTCGGGGGCCCGCTCGGTGCCTATCTGCCCGAGTCGCAGTTCGACACGCCGATCGACTACGAGGCGTTCGCGGCGATCAAGGGCATGCTCGGCCACGGCGGCATCGTCGCCTTCGACGATACGGTCGACATGGCGCAGCAGGCGCGCTTCGCGATGGAGTTCTGCGCGATCGAGTCGTGCGGCAAGTGCACGCCATGCCGGATCGGCTCGACGCGCGGCGTCGAGGTGATCGATCGCATCATCGCCGACCATTCGCGCGCGATGAACACGACATTGCTGCGCGACCTGTGCGATACGATGGTCAATGGCTCGCTCTGCGCGCTCGGCGGCCTGACGCCGTACCCGGTGCTGAGCGCACTGGAACATTTTCCGGAAGATTTTTCGAAAGACGCCGTGCTGCCGCTGAGTGCGGTTGGCGGCGGGTGAAGAAGGAAAGCACTGCGAACGCGGATGAACGCGGATAGAGGCAAAGGACGCGGAGCAAGGACAGGTCAGTGTGTACACCTCTCGCCCTCTCCGCGTTGGTCCGGATAACCCGTGTATGTCCGCGTTCAGCAACACTCTAGCAAGCTGAGGTAAGCATCATGTTGTCGATCAACGAAACCGATCTTGGCACGCCACTTCCGATACAGGTCACGAAAAAAGTGACGCTGACGGTCGATGGGCACGAAGTCCACGTTCCGGCCGGGACATCGGTGTTGCGCGCGGCCTCGGAGGCCGGTATCCAGATTCCGAAATTGTGCGCCACCGAAATGCTCGAAGCGTTCGGCTCGTGCCGCCTGTGCCTGGTCCAGATCGAAGGCATGAAGGGTTATCCGGCCTCGTGCACGACGCCGGTCGCGCAGGGCATGAAGGTGACGACGCAGAACGCCAAGCTGGCCGACATCCGGCGCGGCGTGATGGAGCTGTACCTGTCCGACCATCCGCTCAACAATTTCACCTCGCCAACTGCCGGACACAGCGAAATCGAGAAGATGGCGGGGCTGGTCGGCGTGCGGGAGGTGCGTTACGGCTTCGACGGTGCCAATCACGTGCATGCCCGGCGCGCCGACGGCAGCCTCAATCCGCTGCACCATGCGAAGGACGAATCCAATCCGTATTTCACGTTCGATCCGGGCGCCTGTATCGTCTGTTCGCGCTGCGTCCGCGCCTGCGACGAAGTGCAGGGGACATTCGCGCTCACGATCCAGGGACGTGGCTTCGACTCGCGCGTCGCGGCCAGCCAGGACGACTCGTTCCTCGATTCCGAATGCGTTTCCTGCGGAGCCTGCGTGCAGGCGTGCCCGACGTCGGCACTGACCGAGAAATCCCTGATCGCACTCGGCCAGGCCGAGCACAGCGAAATCACCACCTGCGCCTATTGCGGCGTCGGCTGCTCGTTCCGCGCCGAGATGAAAGGCGAGGAACTGGTGCGCATGGTGCCGAACAAGAACGGCCATGCGAACCATGGCCATTCCTGCGTCAAGGGGCGGTTCGCGCTCGGTTATGCGACACACCCGGACCGCATCCTCAAGCCGATGATCCGCGCGAAGATATCCGACCCGTGGCGCGAGGTATCGTGGGACGAGGCGATCGGACACGCGGCGTCCGAGTTCAGGCGCATCCAGGCGAAGTACGGACGCGACTCGATCGGCGGAATCACCTCCTCGCGCTGCACCAACGAAGAGACCTATCTCGTGCAGAAGCTGGTGCGTGCCGCATTCGGCAACAACAACGTCGATACCTGCGCGCGCGTCTGCCATTCGCCGACCGGCTACGGCCTGAAGAACACGATGGGCGAGTCGGCCGGAACGCAACGCTTCGACTCGATCCGGCAATGCGACCTGGTGTTCCTGATCGGCGCCAATCCGACCGATGCGCATCCGGTGTTCGCCTCGCAGATGAAGCAGCGCCTGCGCGACGGCGGCGCACGGCTCATCGTCGCCGATCCGCGGCGCATCGACCTGGTGCGCACGCCGCATATCCGGTCCGACTATCACTTGCGCTTGCGCCCGGGTACCAACGTCGCGCTGCTCAATGCGATGGCGCATGTGATCGTGACCGAGGGGCTGCACGATGCGGACTTCGTAGCCGAGCGCTGCGAGCAGCCGGCGTTTGAACGGTGGAAGGCCTTCATCAGCGATCCGCGTCATTCGCCCGAGGCGATGGCCGACGAACTCGGCGTCCCGGCGCAGGACGTTCGTGCCGCGGCGCGGCTGTACGCGGGCGCGCGCAATGCCGCAATCTACTATGGACTCGGCGTGACCGAGCATTCCCAGGGTTCGACCGCGGTGATGGGCCTTGCGCACCTGGCAATGCTGACCGGCAACATCGGCCGCGAAGGCGTCGGTGTGAATCCGCTGCGCGGCCAGAACAACGTGCAGGGGTCCTGCGACATGGGCTCGTTCCCGCACGAGTTCACGGCTTATCGTCACGTGTCGGACGATGCGGTGCGCGCTTCGTTCGAGCAGGACTGGGGGGTGAAGCTCGTGGCCGAACCGGGCCTGCGCATTCCCAACATGTTCGAGGCGGCGCTGGACGGCGAATTCAAGGCGCTCTATATCGAAGGCGAGGACATCGGCCAGAGCGATCCGAACACGCAGCACGTCACCGCCGCGCTCACGGCGATGGAGTGCATCGTCGTGCAGGACCTGTTTCTCAACGAAACGGCGAAGTTCGCCCACGTCTTCCTGCCGGGCTCGACCTTCCTCGAGAAGGACGGCACGTTCACGAATGCCGAGCGCCGCGTCTCGCGCGTGCGCAAGGTCATGCAGCCGAGGAATTCCGATGGAACGCGTGGTTACGCCGACTGGGAAATCACCCAGCTGCTGTCGAACGCGATGGGCTATCCGATGAACTACGCGCATGCGTCGGAGATCATGGACGAAATCGCACGGTTGACGCCGACCTTCAGCAACATGAGCTTCGCCAAGATCGACGAACTCGGCAGCGTGCAGTGGCCGTGCAATGCGGAGCACCCGGAAGGCACACCGACCATGCACGTCGGCGAATTCGTGCGCGGCAAGGGCCGCTTCCTGCTGACCGAATACGTTCCGACCAGCGAGAAGGTCAACGCAAAGTATCCATTGATCCTGACGACCGGCCGCATCCTGAGCCAGTACAACGTCGGCGCGCAGACGCGACGCACCGAGAACGTGATGTGGCATCAGGAGGACCGGCTCGACATCCATCCGCACGATGCCGAAACGCGTGGCATCAGGGATGACGACTGGGTCGGCATCGCCAGCCGCTCGGGCGATACCGTGCTGCGTGCGCGTGTCACCGAGCGCATGCCGCCAGGCGTCGTCTATACGACATTCCATTTTCCGGGCTCGGGCGCAAACGTGATCACGACCGAAAATTCGGACTGGGCGACCAACTGCCCCGAATACAAGGTCACGGCGGTGGAGGTGACACGCGTCAGCCAGCCGTCGGAGTGGCAGAAGCGATTCGAGGCCTTCAGCCGGCAGCAACAGGAACTGCTCGATCATGCCATCGCCGCGAAATAAGCTGCCGGGCGCGCCGCTGCCGGCCGGGGCGGTGCGGCGCAATGTCGAACGTCATCGCGGCGGCGCGATGGTGCGTGTCGCCGACGCGATCGCCGAGGAGATTCCGGTCGCTTTCATCTACAACGAACGACCGCACGCGGTGATGCTGGCGACGCCCGCCGATTACGAGGACTTCGCATTGGGCTTTTCGCTCAGTGAGGCGATCATCGACAGCGCGGCCGAATTCGAGGGCGTGGAAGTCGTGCCGGCGCTGGCCGGCGTCGAGTTGCGCGTCCGGGTGCCGCAAGCGCGCGCCGCGGTTCTCGACGAGCGCGTGCGACAGTTGACCGGGCGTACCGGCTGCGGTCTTTGCGGCGCACAGACACTGGATGCCGCTATACGTCACCCCCCAGCCGTTGCCGAACCGGCGTTGACCGACACCACGGCGCTGCAGCGCGCGCTGGCCGAACTGAAGGAGCGGCAGACAATCAATGTCGCCACGGGCGCGACGCACGCGGCTGCGTGGGCGTCGAGCTCGGGGCGCGTCGAACTCGTACGCGAGGATGTGGGCAGGCACAATGCGCTCGACAAGCTGATTGGCGCGATGCTTGCGACGCACGTCGACGTGCGCGCAGGCTTCGTCGTCGTCACCAGTCGTGCCAGCTACGAGATGGTCATGAAGTCGGCGACCGTCGGCATCGGCATTCTCGCAGCGATTTCCGCGCCGACGGCGCTGGCGATCGCGCTGGCCGAGGAGGCCAATGTCACGCTGATCGGCTTCGCCCGGCCCGAGGGATATTCCGTCTACGCGCACGCGCAGCGCGTGCGACCCGATCCGCCCTTGGTCAGGAGCGCCGCAGGATGAATGCCGAACGCATGGCCGAAATGGTCAATGACATCGCCAACTTCTTCGCCGCCGAACCGGATCGGAGCGCGGCGGTCAATGGCGTCTGCGACCATCTCAGGAAGTTCTGGGAGCCGCGCATGCGTCGCCAGATCATTGCCTACGTGCGCGATCACGGAGCCGCCGGCATGAGCGAGCTGGCGCGCGCCGGCGTCGAGAAACTTGCGACGATCGACCCGGCGGCCGCGGCGAAAACGGCCTGAAGCTGGGTGTTGCGGCCCACAAAAAACGGCTATGCGGATCCCGTGTGCGTCAATGCCCGCGGCGAAGCCGCCTTGCTTTGGACGACGCGCGGGGTTGGGTGCCGACAAGTCGCGGAAGCCGGGTGCTGGATGTTCGGCAGGGGCATCCTGGAAGTGCGTTCGCGGTTTCTGCGCGCTCAACGTTTCAACCGGACGCCAAGTTCAAAGAACTCGAACGCGATGGAATCACTATCCTGCTCGATCTGCTCGGAGAAGGCCGTTCGCGTCCCATGGCCATCATCGGAGCTTGTTCGGAGCAGAACGAGAGAATTGCCTTTTGTGGCAGCCTGCATTCGTGCCGTCATCTTGCGTGAATGCATGGGATCGACGTGAGAATCGGTAGCGCTTGCCAGGAATAGCACGTCAGGGTATTTCCGGTTTTCGACGACGTGGTGATACGGCGAGTATGCGTACAGCGCTCGAAATTGCTCGGGAACATGCACGCTGCCATAGCGTTGAGTGTTGAAGTGGCCGTTCGCCGCCATCTCGACCCGTAACATGTCGTAGATTCCGACGTCGCCCGCGACGGCGCGGAACAGCTCGGGGTGCTGCGTCATTGCGGCGCCTACAAGTAGGCCGCCGGCGGAGCTGCCCTCGATGACCAGATGGTTCGGGTCGGTGTACTTCAACCCGACAAGCCGCTGGGCGCAAGCCACGAAATCGTCGAACGAATGCTGCTTTTTCAGCATTTCGCCGTCGCGCTGCCAGGCCATGCCGTAGTCGGTTCCGCCGCGCACATGCGTGTCGACCCAGGTCACTCCCGCGTCCGCGAGCAGGCGTACGTTCACGTTGAACCATGGCCGCTCGCCGCCGGGCTCTCCGTAGCCGGTCATGACGGTCGGCGTATTCGCCTGAAGCGGGGTGTCTTTCCGATGGAGGATCGTCATCGGAACCCGTGTTCCATCAGCGGACGTTGCAAACTGCCGCACGACTTCAATATCTTCGAGCCGCACGGAGGAGCGCTCCGATATGGCCAACGGCCGTGCAGGATTGTCCATGCGATAGCACTGCATGGGTGCGACGTACTGGCTGACACAATAGATCGCGCGTTCACCATCGTCGGCCCATTCGCTGAGTTCGGAGACCGCCGGCATTGTCAGCATGCCTTTGAACTCGCCGGCGAGATTCCTCATTTCGACTCGATCCGGGCCACCATCACGCTCAACGAGCAGTACGCGCGATTGCGCGCTCAGCTGGCTTGGCACGACATTGGACTGAATCGCGGCAAGCGACGGCTCAGCGGCAAACTGCTTCGCTTGACGAAGAGTGAAGGATGCGCCCCTGTGCAGCGGCATGATCAGCACTTCGCCACGTTGGGCACTCTTCGTCGACAGCAGCAACAGGCGGTCACCCATCGGTGCAACCTGGGCAACGCCATCACTCGGGGACAGGAATTTCGACCAATGGCCCTCGGGCGAACGTTCGTAAAACGCGTATTGCTCGCTGTCGCCGTTTGCCAGGCGGGCGAACTGCCATCCCGCATTGCCGCTGAACAAGCGGATTTCCGCCAGCTTGGGGAACTCGTTGCCAAGCTCATAGGTGTCATCTGACGTTGCGCTGCCGAGCGTATGCCGGTAGACCCTTGTGTAGTAGTCGAGATCCGCATCGGGTCGCTCTCCGGGGCGCGGATATCGCGTGTACAAGAAAGCCCGACTGTCAGTGAGCCACGATACCGTTCCGCCGGCTGTCGCATAGTTCACCCGGGGGACGACGTCGCCCGTCGCTTGTCCGGTTGCGACATTGAATACACGCACTTCACCGCGCTCCGAATGGTCGGACAGGCACACCGCAACGAAGCGCCCGTCCGGAGACGGCCGATACCAACTGATCGCAAGATCGCCGCCGGCAGCCAGCGCGTTCGGGTCGACTATGGTACGTTCGGTCGACAAATCGTCCGGGTTCGACAGTGCGACCAACACGGATTGTTCGTTGGGCGGCGCGTCCTTGAGCGCAAAGAAAATGCCGCCGCTCGCCCGCATATTCCAGTAGAAGACGTGGGTACCCGTTTCCATTTCGTGCTTGGCAGCCCGTATCGCATCGCGATCAGGCAACGGATCCAAGATCGATCGCGCATACGAGTTTTGCCGCTGCACCCAGGCCTTGACTCGTGCGGAGTCGGCCTGTTCGAGCCATCGGTAATCGTCGACGACGGTGGTGTAGCCGTAGCGATCCGTCGTCGGGTCGATTGGGGAAGGCGGTGGGGAGGCTCGCGAGCTTGCGAAAGTTGCCAAGACCGAAACCGCGGTGGATAGCCATTTCAGGCCCATGAACTCACCCTGCAGACTGGTGAGCTACGTTCGCAAATGGCGAGTTATGGACCTCTAAACCTGGACAGCACGTCAGCTACCGTCAATTCCGCATAGAAAAAAAACGGCCCGCTGGAGCGGGCCGTTTCGATTGACGCTGCTTGCCGTCGGCGTTACTGGCAACCTGCAAACTTGAACGAACCGATGCGCGTGCTCCAGTTGAATGCGCCGTTCGCCTTGATGTATTCGTCGGTGTACCAGAACGTGCAGTCGTCGGTCGGATCGACCGTCATCGCGCTGTAGTCGCCCCAGCGCGTGAGGTTCTGGCCGGTCTGCGAACCGGTGCCAGCCATGATCGTGGCTTCCGCCTGCATCGTGTTGACCGGATCGGTGACGAGGCGGCCGGTGTAGCGGATCGACGGGAACAGCGAGCTGCTCGATACGCTGTAGCCCAGCGCCATGTTGCCCTGCTTGTCCTGCGCGATCGACCCCATCCAGCGGTAACTGCTGTCGGGCGCAAACGTCGATTGCTGGGCCACTGCGGGCGTACCGTTCGGGCTGCGCAACTCATACCAGCGGATCGCCGAGTACGAGGTCTGCTTGCCTTTACCGCCGCTGCTGACCTGCACCGAATGGTTGACCAGCAGCGATTCATAGGTGCCGAAGTTGCGATAGGACAGGCGGAACATCAGGCGATCGGCCAGTGAATCGAGCTGCTGGCGCACTCCGGACTGCGGGACGCAAGTGCCGCCGCCGCAAGCAGGCGTGAAGGCCGCGACAGCGAGATTCTTGGCCGCGCTCAGTGTCGAGTTGGCCGGTGTGGTCCAGTCGACGTGGAACTTCCACAGGTTCAGCGAATTGGTGCCGAAGTTGAGCATGAAGTTCGGCGAACCGGCCGGCGGTGCGGTCGCGCCGTCGAGATCCGACGGCAGCACGCCGCCGAAGCTGCTCGACAGCTGGAAGCATTGCTGCGTGGCGGCCGCGCCGGTCAGCATCGCACTGCGGTTGAACGCGCACAGCTTCGCGCCGCTGAACGTGTTACCGGTGAACATGTTGAACGTTTCGTAGTAGCCGTCCGGCCAGACACCCATCTTCGGGTAGTCCGGGAAGACGCTGCCGTACGAGAAGGCATAGCGGTACCATGCGCCGGTCGCGTCGGACGTCTGCGACACGGCGACGCACTGCAGATACGGCGTCGTACCGACTGCGAACTGCGAAATGATCCAGCGATTGGCAGCCTTGTCGTACACCACGACCGCATCGCCGTCATTGTCCGTTTCGCACTGGCCACCGAAGCCGGACCACAGCGTGCTGGTCGGCACCGGACCGTACACCACGGCCTTGGTCGACTTGTTGAACACCGCGAAGCCGACGTTGACAATCTGCACGTACTGCGTCGCGCCGACCGCGCCGACGGTGTCCGGCGGCGCATACTGCACCGTGAACGCGCCTTGCGGACCCGAGAAGCCCTTGCCTACGCCATCGACTCCGTTCTGGAACGTCGGAGCGAATTGCGGGCCGAACGTCGAGGCCTGTACCGCGCCGTCGCTCTGTCCTTTCGGGAAGTAGGGCAGCGGCAGTTCATGTTCCGGATGGAAGTGCCAGCGGTTGTAGCCGTCGGCTTGAACGTGCGCATGTGCCAGGGACGGCAGCGTATCCTGCTGGATCGCCCTGGTCACTTCGACCGGACCGACCGGTCCGTTCTGCGCGTATGCGCTTGCGGCAGAACAAGCGGCCAGAACGGCCACGATCAGTTGAACTCGTTTCATGCGGTCAGCTCCTCGAGGAATGGCAACAAGTGCATTGCATGGGAATCTGCAGACAACAAAAAAGCGACCGGGCACGCTGGTGTCGATCGCCTGTTCTTCAGTTCACTGCGCCGTTTCCCGTAGAGCCGTGGCGCCGGTTCATCTGTCGGTATGTGCAAGGGTATAGGATGAGACGGAATCAGTCCATAGACGTACCAATAATGCACCGCAGGTAGGCAACAAGGCGGAGAACCGATGATCCGGCCTGGAGGCCTTTTCGATGTTCTCGCGTCGGAAAAGTACGGTTGAACCGGAGGTCCGCCACCTGATCCCGCTGGTGCCCGATAGAAACCCGGCGGCATTTGCGGTGACCAACGCGCGCAGGCCACTGTACTCGGCGGCATCGCTCTTTTCGTGCGTTGCAGCACGCCGGGGGCATGTCGGCCATGTGGCGCAATTTCAGTGAAATTTTACGCACGCGCTTCGATGCTACATTTCGCCCCGATCCGAACGAAAAAGAGGCCATCCGATGCGAAATCCGAATACGTCACACCTGCCGTTGTTTCTTGCTGTCGCAGCAACCGCCTTTTCCTGCTGCGCGTTTGCTGCACCGGCCGACTTTGCCGTGAAGGAGCACTGGAGGCTCGGCGGTCCCGGCGGATGGGACGTGCTGGCCGCGGACACAACGGCAAAGCGGCTGTATGTGACGCGCGGTGACCGCGTGGTTGTCGTCGACACGGAGAGCGGAAAGGACGTCGGCGAGATTCCGCACACCGACGGCGTGCATGCGGTGGCGCTCGCGCATGAATTCGGCCAGGGTTACACGAGCAACGGCAAGGCCAACAGCGTCACCGTTTTCGACCTGAAAAGCCTCAAGACCGTGCAGGAAATCAGGATCGATGGGCAGAACCCCGACCTGATCCTGTACGACGAGCCGACCCGGCAGGTATTCGTCTTCAACGGCCGCAGCGCCAATGCGAGCGTGATCGACGCGAAGAGCGGTACGGTTGCGGGAACAATTCCACTGGGCGGCAAGCCGGAGTTCGCGGTCAGTGACGGGCACGGTCGTGTCTTCGTCAACATCGAGGACAAGAACGAACTGGTGGCGATCGACGCGAAGACCCGAAAAGTCGATACGAGATGGCCATTGACGGCGTGCGACGAGCCGACCGGCCTGGCGATCGATCCGGTGCATCACCGCCTCTTTTCCGCCTGTGGCAATGAGCACATGGCGGTGACCGACTCGACGAACGGGCACCAGGTCGCCAGCGTGCCGATCGGCAAGGGGCCGGATGGCGCCGCGTTCGATCCACAGCTAGGCCTCGCCTTCAGCTCGAACGGACAAGACGGCACGTTGACGGTCGTGCACGAGGACGACCCCGACCATTTCAGCGTCGTGCAAACCCTCGCCACGCAAAAGAGCGCAAGGACTCTGGCGCTGGATGCGAAGACGCACCGGATCTATCTGGCGGCGGCCGAGTTCGGCGCAGCGCCGGCTGCAACCAACGAGCAGCCAAGGCCGCGTCCGCCGATGGTTCCGGACAGTTTCGTGATACTTGTCGTCGGGAAGTGATCGAACGTCGCAGGTGAGCTAGCGCAGCACGCGGATGTCTATCTGCGAGTACGTGCCGGCAGCAGTCAACGCGGTGATCGTCTGCGGCCCGCTGTCGGCGAACGCATGCACGAACGCATGCGCGCCGCTGGTCTCGCCTTCGAGCTTGCCGTTGACCAGCCACAGCACCCTGCCGCTCGCGCCGAGCGCCTTCAGGCTCAATTGCGCGGGCTTCTGGCTGCCTGGTGCGCGCGCGATCGCCGCGCCGTTGCCGATGCCGTCGATGCGCAGGCTCGCGTAGCGCTCGAGCGCGTCCGCTGCGCATTGCGGTGCGAGCGGTGGCATGCTCGCGCGGCGCCGTTCGACGTGCGACAGCCACGGATAGGCGAGGGCGGGCCAGCGTGCGATGTCGACTTCGCGCTCCGTCGCGGCGTGGCAATCCGCGCTGAGGCGCTGACCGGACCGCGCGTCGGTGCGGATGTGCGCCGTCGCCGCGGACCAGATCCCGGCATCGCGGTCCGGCAGCGTCGCCGGAATCACCCCGTTCAACACCCACGCCGTGCGTTTTTCGTGGCAGACCTCAGGCTTCGCCGGATCGAAGGCCAGACCAAGCGGCCAGCAGACCTCGGCCTCGCGCACGCTGGCCGGAGCGGTATCGGCAAACAGGTTCGACGGCGGGCGCGGCAGGCTGTCGACGGCCTGGAACAGCAGCGGCAATGCGGTGATCGCGCCATATTGGCCCGGCATCGGCGTGCCGTCGGGCCGCCCGATCCAGACGCCGAGCGTGTAGCGCCGCGTCGCACCGATCGCCCAGGCGTCGCGGTAACCGTAACTGGTGCCGGTTTTCCAGGCCACGCGTGGCTTTCCGCTCGTGTCGAACGTGTCGCTGGCATAACCCGGCCGCGGATTGGCTTCAAGGATGCTGCGCACGATCCATGCGGCGCCATCCGACATCAGCCGGCGTTCGGTCAGCGTATCGTCACGCGTGAGGCGAACGCGGGCGGCAACGCCGGCCCGGTTGAACGCTGTATACGCGCCGACCAGTTCTTCCAGCCGCGCGCCGGCACCGCCGAGGATGATCGACAGGTTCGGTTCGGCGCCGCGTGGCAACTGCAGATCGATGCCGCCGTTGGCCAGGCGTGCCATGAAACGCGCCGGACCTACGCGATCGAGCAGGTCTACCGCGGGAACGTTCAGCGACAATCGCAGCGCCTGCGCAGCACCGACCGGGCCGTTGAACGATTCGTTGAAATTCGCCGGGCGATACGAGCCGAATGACTGCGGTGCGTCGACCAGCAGGCTCTCCGAATCGATCAGGCCGTCGTCGAGGGCAAGCCCGTAGAGGAACGGCTTGAGCGTCGAACCGGGCGAACGCAGCGCGCGCACCATGTCGACATGGCCGAGGCGGGCCTCGTCGCCGAATGCACCCGAGCCGACGTAGGCCAGCGCATCCAGGCTTGCATTGTCCACCAGCAGCAACGCGGCCGAGGTGCGCTCCGGCAGGCGCGCCAGATACGATGTCACGCGCGCTTCCATCGCGCTCTGCAGCTCGGCATCGACCGTCGTGCGGATGCTGCGCCGCTGCGGCAGTGCTTCGCGCAAACGCTCGGCCAGCAGTGCCGCCTTCAACGGTGGCGACAGCGTGCGCGCCGCGACGCTTTCGATTTTCGCGTCGGCGACCTGCGCGGCTGTCCACACGTGCAGGTCGCGCATGCGCTCCAGCACCTTGTCGCGCGCCACCTGCGCGGCACCTGCCTGCCGATCCGGGCGCAGCCTGCTTGGACTTTGCGGCAGCACCGCCAGCAATGCCGCCTCGGCATGGCTGAGCCGGTCGGCCGGCTTGCCGAGATAGGCGTAGCTGGCCGCCTGCACGCCCTGGATCGAGCCGCCGAACGGCGCGTAGTTCAGGTACAGCGTGAGGATTTCGCGCTTCGACAGATGCGCCTCGAGTTGCAGCGCGCGCAGGATCTGCCTGATCTTGCCGTGCAACGTGCGCGAATGCGGATCGATGATGCGCGCGACCTGCATCGTCAGGGTCGAGCCGCCGGAAACCGGTCGGCGGTAGCGCAACATCTGGCCCACCGCACGCGCGAGCGCCAGCGGATTGATGCCCGGATGCCGCCAGAACCACCGGTCCTCGTACCCCAGCAGCGCCTCCACATACAGCGGCGACACCTGTTCCGGCGTCACCGGATAGCGCCAGATGCCATTGTCGTCGGCAAACGCACGCAATGGCGTGCCGTCGCGGGCCAGGACGACGGTGGCGCCGGTGCTGCTGTCCGGCAGCGGCAAGGGGAATATCGCGTCGGCGATGACGAGCAGGGCGCCGGCGCACAGCGCGGCGCCGAGTGCGCGCTTCAGCCACTTGGCGACATGGCTCATTGCGATCGCCTTGCCATCGGCTCGTCGTTCCGGCGGAAGCCGGAACCCATCTCGCTCTTGGTTTGCTGGTCTTTAAGGGCAGAGCTTCCACTCGGCCTATGGCCGAGCGGGTTACTTTCTTTGCTTGTGCAAAGAAAGTAACCAAAGAAACACACCCCGGAAGGCGCGCCCTCCGGGCATCCTGCCCTGCGGGTGCGCGAGCAGGCTACGGGGTTCGCTGAGTGCACATCCGTGTGCACGCAGCGAACGCGTGCGCATCCTGCGCACGCCCCTTCGGGCATTTCCTCCGCCTGCTCGCCGTGCCTTACGGGGCCCCGGTTGGGCGGCATCCTGCCGCAGAAGCACGAGCAACAAATAGAAGCGAACGACAAGGGCGAACGGCAAGAGCGCAGCGACGCAACCGTTTTCCTCGACGCAGTGCAGGGATGCACGGATTCGTGGAGAAACCGCGCCGTTAGCGGTGCCGAGCATCGCAGCCGTGGCCGGAGAGAGCCCGCAGGGGCGCGGCGATGGATCGCCGCGCTGGCGCAGCTGTACATGGACGTACTGTCTGCGCCACCCGGCCGCGGCGAGAAGCGCAGGGAAGCCCGATTCGCAGGAGCGAATCGGGCCACCGCGCTCGGCGCTAGACTTTTTTGGCTACTTTTTGGGGCAATGCCAAAAAGTAGCCCGCTCACCTGCAAGGTGAGCGGAAGCTCTGTTTTTGACCGACACTTGGCGCGCAGCGCACCCAATGTCAGGGCTCCACGACCTTGATCTGCGCGGGCTCGCTGCGGCCGACGCCGCGGATCTCCGGCCGGTACATGTCCTCGATCAGCGGCGGGGGCACGGCAAAGGTGCCGGGCGACACGGCGCGCACGAGGTAGAACACGTGCGCCTTCTGGCCTTTGTACAGTTTCAGCGCGGCGACGTAGCGGTCGTCGCGGAATTCCTCATGGCGCACTTCGGCCGCGCTGGCGCGGTCGTTGATCTGCACGCCGTCGATGACGACGTCGGCCCACTGTTTCGCGTCCGACAGATTGAAGTTTTCGATCTCGAGGCCGCCGGGCAGCAGGTCGGTGAACAGCGCGTCGGCCATTTCCTCCTTCGCCTCGATCGCGATGCCGACGACGAGGCCTTCGCCTTCCTTCAGCGTGTGGCCGTCGTACGGCTGGCCGTCGAGCGTGTAGAGGCTGCGCTTGATCCAGACCTTCGAGTCGTTCGGTTCGGGCGCCTTCTTCGGCACGCCGGCGACATCCTGCGAGAGGTACAGCGGCGGATTGCCGGCCGGCACGAGGCGCACGCCGGACCTGACTTCGGCTGCACCGAATGTCCGGCTCCAGATTTTTTTCGCCTCGATCGTGCTCGACTTGTCGCCGACGCCGAGTTGTGCGGAGAACGTCGCATTGCCCTCCTTGACCAGTGCCTTGCCGAGGCGGAACAGGGCGAGCTGTTCCTGCGTCGACAGGTACAGCCACGAGTAACCGTACTTCTTCGCCTCGGCCTCGCGTGCGGAACGGCGCGCGACGAAGTCGCGGCCGAGCTTGATCACGCTGGCCTGGTATTCCGGCTTCGACACGTCGTTCTGATGCACGAGCGCGATCATCAGTGCTGCATCCCGCAGGTCGCTGCCGTAATCGCCGAGATACCACGGCCGCTCGACCTTCTTGGCGAACGCCTCGTCGAGCGCCTTCTCGCCGCGCGGCTTGTCGCCCTGCAGGCTCAACGCGATACCCAGATGCACCAGCGGCAGCGCGGTCAGCGACTTGCCGCGCTCGTTGTCGTACAGCGCGCGCAGTGTGCCGAGCGGCGCCCGCTGTACGCGCGCGAGCACGTAGGCCGAATAGGCCTCGTCGGCGAAACGCAGGTGGCTGGAGTTCTCGTAGCCGTAATACGGATGTCCGCCGGAGAGCAGGTCGTCATTGAGCCGCTTGAGCGCCTTCTGCAAAACCGAATCGGGAACGTCGACGCCCGCGTCGCGTGCGTCGAGCAGGAACTCGACCACATACGGCGTCAGCAATTCGTTGACGTACGAGTCCCCGCCCCACATCGAGAAGTGACCAGACGGAATCTGCATCGCCGAGATCCGGCTCATGGCCGCGGCCAGCAGTTGCCTGCGCCGGTCGGGCGCGATCGCATCGAGGCCGAAGTTGGCTGCGGCCTGGTCGTCGTCGAGCAATATCGCCCAGGCCTTGCTCGTGGTCTGCTCGATGCAGCCGTACGGGTAGTGGATCAGGTCGTGAACCGCGCTGGAGAACGGCAGCGGCGGCAGCGCGCTGACGGTCAGGCGCGCGGCGACCGATCCGGCCATGAAACCGTCGAGCGAGGACGCGTCGATCGAAATCGGTGCGAGTGTGTCGAGCACCTTCGGCTCGCTCTTCAGCACCGACGGCCACGCTGCGCGCACCGCGACTTCGAATTCACGATGGATGCTGATCTTTTCGCCCTGCTTCGCGTCGCCGCTTTCGACATTCACGGCAAACTTGCCGACGCCGTAGTCGTCTGCGGCACGCAGCGGGAACGCCACGGTCTTCTTGGCGCCGTCGGCGAGAGTGATCCTGTGGCTCGTGTCGGCGATGATCAGCGGCGGCTTGGCCAGCACCTGCAGCTTGAATTCGCGCGCCGCGCCGGAAAAGTTCTGCAGGTCGACCGTCATGGTCGAGACATCGCCGGGCGCCATGGCGCGCGGGGTCGAGACTTCCGCAACGAGCGGCGCGCGCACAATCGTCTCGGTGCTGGCATTGCCGTAGTCGGTCTCGCCGAACACCAGCGTGCTGACGCGCAGCGTGCCGTTGAAGTCCGGCACGGAGACCTTGACTGTCGCTTCGCCCCTGGCATCGAGTTGCACCGGGCCGCTGAACAGGTCGACGGTCAGCACCTTCGCGGTCGGCCGGCGCGCCTGCGGCAGCGCGGCCAGCGCCATGTCGCCGCCGAAGCGCAGCTTCGCGCTCGTGCCGTCGTAGCTTTCGATGATCCTGCCGTACAGGTCGTAGGCGTCGATGCCGAGCCGGCGCTGCGCGAACAGGTATTCGCTCGCATCAGGCACGGCGAAGCGGGTGATGTTGAGGATGCCGACGTCGACCGCCGAAACGGTGGCCCACGCCTGCCGGCCGGCAAGCTTCGGCGCCTTGATCGTCACCGGCAGTTCGGTCTCTGGCTTCATCTGTTTCGGGGCATCGATGTCGACGGCGACCTGCCGCGTCGAACGATCCATCGTCACGAAGGCCTCGCCAACGGCGCGCGCCGGCGTGACCTTGTCGGCCGCGGAGCCGGGACGGAACACGAGCGCACTGACATACACGTCGTGCCGTTCCCAGTCTGCCGTTACCGGAATCTCGAACGTTGCCCCGGTCCGGGCATCGATGTTCTTCGTGTACAGCAGCTTGTCCGATTCCACCATCAGCACGCCGGGGCCGGCATGCGGCGGCGTCAGCGTGACTTTCAGCGTATCGCCGGCCTTGTAGCGCTCCCTGTCGAGCGCCAGCTTGACCTTGTCCGGGCGCGCTTCGGTGCCGCGGTTGTCGTTGTCCCAGCTCCAGCCGGCGATGAATGGATACTTCATCGTCAGCCCGCTGGCCGGATCGGCGATCTCGACGCGGTACTCGCCCCATTCGACCGGGAAGTCGATGCGCGCGGCCTTGCCGCCTTCGATCGTCAGGTCGCGCTTCTCGCCGTCTTCATAGCGTTGCGTGTAGTCGAAGCGCCAGCCGCTTTCCTTGTCCCAGGTCCAGTGATAGTCGCGCCGCTCGCGCACCAGAGTGACCTTCAGCTTGTCCGCGGCAAGCAGGTCGCCCTTCGCGTTGCTCTTGATGACTTCGAAGCCGGCCGGGCCGTTCGCGTTCGCGCCATCCTTGACGTCGAACAGCGGCCGCACGCCGACCAGCGCATCGGCCGGCCATACGCTGCGCTTGAGCGTGCGCGACACGATGCGCCCGCCGCTTTCGTAGACGCTGCCGGCCAGCATCGCGGCAACCGGCGCCGACGGCCTGGCATCGGGCAGGATCGGCACTTCGACCTCGAGCCTGCCGTGCGCATCGAGCTTTTCGTCGACGACATCGTCGGCCTTTTTCGGCAGCTCGATGGTCGGATCACCGAAGAAGAAATCCTTGTGCGCGTCAATCGGGTGCTGGTCTGCCGCGAGCGTGAGCCGCGCGGTGAAGCGGTTGCCGGCAGCCGGTGCGCCGTAAAGGTAATCGGCGGAGACATCGATCTTGAACGGCTCGCCCGGCTTCAGCGTCGCCTGCTTCGAATCGAGCGCGAGCTTGAGGCGCTCGGGCAGGAATTCCTCGACGCGAAACGTGTAACTCTGCGCGGCTTCCTTCGCGGCGGGATCGAGCCGGAACTCGACCTGCCAGCGTCCGGTCGGCGCATCCTCCGGAATCGTGCGCGACCACTGCAGGTAACCCAGGTCCTTGGGCTGCAGTGTGACCGTGTCGTAGAGACGGCCATCGGGTTGCTTCAGGGTTGCAATCAGCGGCTGCGGCTTGATCGGCTTGCCGTCATGGTCGCGCAGCAGCGCGGACAGGCGCAGCGTTTCGCCCGGGCGATACAGATCGCGGCCCGACCAGGCAAACACGTCGAACCATTGCTGCTTGCGGCCGGCGACCTGGAAATCGGAAAGGTCGAGGGCCGGCTGGTTGAACGGCAGGATCGAGACGTCCCTGCCGCTGCGCGCAACCAGCACATGCGCGGATTTCAACTCGTACGGCACGGTGGCATTGCCGTCGCCATCGGTCCTGGCGGTCGCGACCGCATCGCCGGATGCATCGAGAATCTGCACTTCGACGCCGGACGATGCCTCGCCGCTCTTCAGCGATGCCGTGTGCAGCCAGAGCTTGTCGCGATAGACGCGCGTATGCAGGCCGATGTCGCTGACGAAGAAGAACGAGGTCTCGAACTGGTCGTGGAACGTGCCGGCGCGCTTCATGACGGCGAAGTACAGGCCCGGCTCCGACAATTCATTGATGTTCTGGATCGGCAGGTACGACAGCGTGCGCTGGTTCTGCTTGCTGTCGAGCACGAAGCGGTTGCTGTAGACCGAATCGGCGATCGCGGCGAGCGGCTTGCCCTTGCGGCCCCAGTAGCCGCGCTCGTCGTCCAGATCCCATGCGCTGCGCTTGCCGCTGCGCTGGTACGCGGCGAAGAAGTTCGACAGTTCCTTGTCGCGCACGCGCAGGAACTCGACGTCGACCTCCTTGACGTTGACCGCGACGACCGGCAGCCCGCGTGTGCCGCGCGCCGGCAGCACGCTGCCCTGCGAGGCGAAGCCGACCGCCGGCTGCAGCGGACCGGTATAGATTTCCTTCTCGACTTTCGCCGGCAGCGTCTTGCCATCTGCCGCCGCCAGCGTGGCATCGATCGTTACCTTGTAGTTCCTGTCGGCCTCGACGAACGGAAAGCGCAGGGTCCGGCCGTTCTCGTCGAGCGCCCAGCTGCCGGTGACCGCTTCGCCCTTTGGCCCGGTCACGTGCAGCATCGTGTCGAACGCCTGCGAGCCGGCGAGCGGCTGCGTGAAGTCCAGCGCGATCGCGAGCGCGCCCTCGTGCATCTCCGATTTCGATTCGTCGAGCGCGAAGCCGGCGGGTTTCGGCGCAGGCGCCGCTGCAGCCGGTTTGGCAGCGGCATTCGGCGCCGACGGTGGCGCTTCGGACTTGCCGCAGCCGGCGCCCGTCAGCGCCAGGGCAAGACACAACAACCGGAACAACGCGTACGGCCGTTCGCGACGCGCGATCGGCGAAGACTTCGGCGAACTCGACATGGATTGCCCCAGTGACCGGTTGTCGCAAGGATTATAGACATGCGTGTGACTTTCCGCGGGCGGCGCTGCGACGAATCGATGCGCGCATGACGTCGCGGCGCGGGCACTCGCAGGCAACGTCCGACGGTCGGACGACCGAACAATCCGCATGCAAATCCAGGCCGACTGCATCCGCAGTTCCGTTGACGGAGCCGGCGCATCAGGCCCTCATCGGCAGCTGCCTCCGGAATGCGGTTGCCGTCGCGATCGGCATTTGCCTCGGCCATTTCGTCGTGGCAGGGCGGTCCGCACTGGACCTGCTGCGCCCGCCCAGACGCGCGTAGCTCGCCTGGCCGCCATTTCGCCAAGGCGTACCGGACATGGCCGGGTGAAGCGGGATCGTGCCCGCGCAATCACGCGCAGTAGCAACCCGTATTCGGGTCCCTTGGTCCGCTGCCGGGTTCACGCGGCAAGGTAGCCGCTACACCAACCGTTCACGTTCACCAGGTTGCCGGGATACAACCGGCACGGCGCGTATTGCCCGCCGGAGCCGGCAGCCTGGAAATATTTGCAGCTTGCGCAACGCTGGCCGGGCATGTGCTTCGGAAACTTGCTGCTGTCGACCGCGCTTGCATCCTCCGTGTAGCCGAGCGAAGCGGCGGCCGGATTGGCGTCGCTCAGATGAGGCAGCGCGTCCTGTGCAGCTAAGAGCCGGCGGAAACCGAACGTGCCCGCGCAGGCGATGGTGGCGCCGGCAAGCCGCAGCAGGCTGCGGCGGCCGATACGGGAGTTGTATACATGTGACATTGCAGACCTCGCAGAGTTGAGTCGTCGTGGCAGCTCGTGGGTTCATCGTTCGGGCGCGTCCTGCTACAGCGCGAGCCAGGCGAACATGAACAACGTGTTGTTGTCGTGGGCGTTGCGGCCAAAACCGTCGTAGTTGGTCGACGCGCCGTTGAACTTGTCGTACATCGTGTACTGCAGCCCGAGGCGTACGTTGACCCACGGCGCATGCCACGAATCGGCCGCCCCGAATGGCGTCCAGTCGGCCTGCAGGATCGTGCCGGAGCTGTCCGGCTTGCCGCTGCGGCTGCCGGAGGCCGGCGCCGGCGCGAACAGCCCGGGATCGCTGCTGCCGCGAAGCACGAAGCGGCCGAGGGTAACGCCGTAGTGATTGTCGTAGTAATACGAGGCGTTGATCGCGGTCGAATCGAGCGATCCGGTTCGGTGCTCGGCGTCGCCGGCGGCAAATGTCGCGTCGCGCCTTTCGCGCTCGTGCACGTACGCACCGTTCAAGGTGACAACGTGCGGCCCCATGTCGAACAACTGCAGCGAGCCGTCGACGCCGACGTCGCGATATTTGTCGCTCGGCCCCGGCAGGCGATCCGGGTGGAGGTTTGCATCGAGCCCGAATGCGCCGAGCGACCACGAGATTCCCTTCGTGTCGTGCGAATACGCAACGCGCCAGTACGGTGCGATGCCGGCGATGCTCCCAGCGTCGTCACCGACATTCACCGCATCCAGAAACCCGTGCGACAGCGAGCCGTAACCGCCGAGCTCCGCGTACCAGGCGTTGTCGTAGAACATATAACCGCTGACGCCCGCAACCTGGTGTTCCAGAGCCCCTTCGATCAGCGGCGCGGCGGCCATCTGCGGTACGAGTTCCGAGGCCATGTAGGGAAAGCGCCACGCGGCGAGCGTGTTCCACACATCCGACACCCCCGGATTGTTGTTGACCGAGACACCGAAGGTTGCCGGTTTCTCGCCGATCTTCACCTGCCGCGCGTAGCGCACGTCGACGTTGTCGAGCGTCAGCAGCCGGTCGATGTCCGAGTATGTCGTCTGTGCGAATACGCCGACGTGGTCGGAAAGGCGTCCGGCCAGGAACAGCGATGCCTCCTGCACCGAGAAGTTGTCGTTCGGGCCATCGTGCGGTCCGGCGTTGCCGGGTTGATCGGACCTGGTATGCGTGTACGAGGCGACCAGCATCGCCGCCAGCGGGATGCTGTGCGAATCGGGCGCGGCAAGCGTGTATCCGCCGAGCTTGAACGCCCGCCCGAATGGCGTCAGCTGCGGCCCGAACGCGCCGACATGGCAGGTGGCGCAAGGCTGTCCGGTCTGCTGCGCGAAACTCGGCAGGGCGGCGGCGTGCCGCGTCGCGGCGATTGCAAGCAGTGCGGCAACCACGATGCGGGCGAGGAACGTCGCGATCGACGGGCTTTGCGGAAGAGACAGGTTGTCGAATTGCATGAAGACCTCCGGGTGCGATTCTTCGTGACGACAGCGCCCCCGGCGTGTTTTCACGCCCGCTCACGTACGCTTCCTTCGCGCTGCGCGCATTGGCGCAATCGCGTCTTGCACGGACTGAGTTCCGGCTGCATGCCCGCCGGTTCACCGCGTCCGTTCCGATTTGTCGCACGCATGAGCAATTGTGGACATGTGCACAATTGCCGGCGCTGCCGCGCGCGCTTCGTGCGGAACGATTCGGTATCGGTGGCGGCGCCTGCTTGCCGCATTGTCGAGCCAGTGCGCATTCACACACGGTGCGGTCCGCGCGCAGGTCCTGCAGATGGTCGCGTCCGACGCCGCACCGGCTACTGGCATACGGGGTGATGGTCGTTCTGCCAGCAGTTCCTCCGTTCAGAAATGGTTTCCGGGCACCTACCTGGATTTCGCAAGACCTTGAACAGGATAGGGTTCTTGCGGGCACGACCGATGGATTCGACCATCGTCGATATCGGCGGGTGCTTCACGCGGCGTTGATGGATTTTCGCTATGCTATGAAATGCATTTGGCCTCGTCTTCGACGGGGCGTGGTGCCGGCGATGGCAAAGTCGCATGGCGCGGGGGCGCATGAACGAGATCGACCGACTCGAACGGTTGCAGCAACTGCTGCTGTCCTTGAACGCGATCAGCGCGGCAACACTGGATTCCGGAGCGCTGCTCGATCGCATCGTGGCCGAGACCATGCGTTTCACCGACGCCAGCGGCGCCGTGGTCGAGTGGGCCGACGGCGATGATCTGGTCTACATCAAGGCTGCCGGTCAGATCGCCGAATTCGTCGGACTGCGCGTGCCGCAGAACAGGAGCCTTTCCGGACTGTGCATGTTCGAGCGCGCGATCCAGCGTTGCGACGACACTGAAACCGATCCGCGCGTGAATCGCGAGGCATGCCGCACGATCGGCATTCGCTCGATGCTGGTCGTGCCGCTGCTGTTCGGCGAAGAAGTGGTCGGCGTGCTCAAGGCATCATCGGATCACACCGCTGCGTTCAATGAAGAGCACGAACAGGCCCTGCACCTGGCTGCGGGCATCATTGCAGCCATCGTCGGCCGCCAGGTGTTGATCGAAAACAGCGAGCGCGAAGGCGAAGCATTGTCGGCCGAACTGCAGGCAAGCCAGGCAGTGGGTGAAGGCTACCGCAAGGCCGCGATGATCGATCCGCTGACCGGCCTGCCAAACCGCCGCAATTTCGAGGAAATGCTCGAAGTCGCGGTGTTCCATGGCGGCGACGTGCCGGGCACGATGGCGTTGCTGTTCGTCGACGTCAACGACTTCAAGACGATCAACGACAGCTTCGGCCACGACATCGGCGACCACGCCCTGCGCCGCGTCGCCGACGTGCTGCGCGGCAACGCCAAGGAAGCCGACTTCGTCGCACGCCTGGCCGGCGACGAATTTGTCGTGCTCATGCGCAACCTCGTCGAACCCGAACGGGAAGTTGGCGGCTTCTGCCAGAAGATCGTGCGCGTGTTCGACCAGCCGCAGACGCTGGCCGACACGATCCAGATCAGGATGTCGGTCGCGATCGGCGTGGCGCTGCATGACAGCGCGGAGTTGACGCGGCCGGAATGGCTGCGTCGCGCCGACGATGCGATGTACCACGCCAAGCAGTCCGGCAAGTTCCGTTTCTACGGCCACTACGAGCCGACGCTGAGAGTCGTAGGGAAGGAAGAGCGCAACGGCTGACAGCGCCCGGTCGGCGTGGCGCTACGCAAGGCGGACCCTGGCAACCTGGCAGGTTGGTGTTGTCGCCACTGGCCAGGAGACGCAGCGCGGCGTACTGAAAAAGGTGACGGTCATTGTCGAGAGCCGCTCCGCGCGCGCCACGGCGCAAGCGCCTCTCGCCACGAAAGCAGGTGCGCGCGAGTTGCCACACGCAGCCAGACGCTTCCGTAAGCGATGGCCACAACTCCTGCGACGGCGATCCAGCCGCGCTCACGAACGAGACCGTATCCGACGGCGACCGCGCCTGCCGCCAGCCAGACCGTCGCCAGCAGCAACGCCACGAGTCGACTCGGTCCGCTCAATCTGCCTCGCCCGCGCATCACGACGCCACTGTTGTCTACCGCACGTGCACGCGCGAATCTGCTAGCGCCGCGCCCGGTTGAGATCCTCGCATTCGCGGCAAAGACGATAGGTTCCGGTTCCAGGCCTTCTGTCGGAGCGCGGGATATCCTTGGCTTTGGTGCACCAGGTGTTGTTGTGGTGCACGCGATCGGGTATCGGCTTGGTCGACTCTTTTATCCAGTGGAACGCAGGTATGGTCGGCATGGCGTGTTCTTCCTGAAGTGGTCAGGGGTTGTACCGCGAAAGCGTTGGCTTGAACTGTGGTGCTGAACGCATTTCCTGCCTGCGAAGCGGGATTCCACTTTTTTTGCCCTAGCTCCGCGTCAGACGTCCTTTCGTGGGCTGAAGTGGGTCGTCGCTGATGTCATAGTCCTCGCGCTCTTCGCGCGACCAGTTCGCGACGGAATGGGTGGGGAAGGGCGCCCGTCCCTGTACGGCATATGTGTCGCTCGCGGCGTCGTATTCGGCCTGGAAGTGCTTGCCTTCCGGGTATTCGATCCAGACGGTTTCGGAGTCGTCGGGTTTTTGGGCGGGCATGTGTGACCTCCTGACGCGTGAAGCGCCTTGGACCCTTCAGGCGTGCGCGCTGGTCGACAACCACCAATTGTCGCCTACGCAACACGCTGTCGAGTCGGCAGCGATGTTTCGGTGCAATGATTTCGCGGCAAAGATGGACCGGGTCTGAATCGCCGTCGTCAAGGCCTGCGATGCCGCGTCGTCCCTGGCGCCTGCGCAAGGGATGAACACGACCGGCACTACGACGCTCGCTGCGTAATTTCCGGCAGCGAGATGCGTGACCAGCAGCATGACGCCAAAGCCTTGATTCGGTGTGAGCGGGAAAATCAGCCTGCCGCCGGGATTCAGCGCGTCCAGCCAGATCGCAGGCGGATGCGTCGCGCCCGCATTGACATAGATGACGTCCGCTTTCGGCAAGGGACCGTCCATGGCGGATGCGGCAACGACTTCGACGTGCGGCAGGTGCAGCAGGTTGTTCCGAGCCGTGCTGGCGAGATCGCTTTCAATTTCGTAGGCGACCACGCTTCCGGAGTCACCGACGAGTGCAGCAAGTATTGCGGTGTAGTAACCGGTACCGGCGCCGACATGCAGAACGGTGTTGCCGGCGGCTGGCGCGCAAGTCACCAGGCAGCGCGCATGCAGCGTCGGCTGGCCATTGTTGATGCCGCGTTCGGGCGCCAGCCCGACGACGATGTCCTGGTACAGAAGGGATGGATCGGACGAACCCGTCGAGATGTAGCCGGGATTGACGAAGACGGACCATGGCCCGTCCCCGACGAAACGCTCGCGCTCGACGGAGGCAAAGGCGGCGATCAGCCTCGCGTCGGAAGAGCCGGCGCTTCCTACGACGAAGTTGGCGTAGAAGTTGCGGTGGGAGTGCGTGGAGGTCATGGTAATTCTTGCAGGCGCTTTTTGACCGTAGATTTGGCGAGGGCCTTGGAGCGGGACGCGAGCGCCTTGGAGCGGGACGAAGGTGATTATGACTACATGGACAGCTGCAACGAAAGGGGCGGGGGCACTCACATTGCGCAGAAAGTGATTGTTTTTTCAGCAGATCGAATTCGATTCCCGCAGAGTTACTGTCAAAGTTACTGCCGCTCGGCCCTCATGACCGCAAGGGACCGCCCAACCCGACGGTCAGTCGCCATCGTCGGCCAGGCAACCGGTTCCCCTCAAGGCAAGCGCCCGGCGTCGCGGCCCCCGGTGCGGACCCCGACGCCGAATTGTCGAACGGGGCCCGTCTCGCCCCTCCACCGCTCACACACAGGCGCATCTTAATTCTCGGCGAGGCGCTTCTTCTTCGTTCGATGCTGCGCTGCCAACTGTCGTCGTAACTCGGCAAATACCTTACCAGCATCAAGCTTCAGCGCCGTGCAGTAGTCGATGAACTCGATTACGTCAATACGCCTGCCGCCTCTCTCGAAGTCGCTGATCCTGTTCTGAGGTCTACCCAGATGCGGTGCGAGCTTTGCTTGCGTCATCCCAGCGCTGTCACGCAGTTCACGCAGTAGCTGGGCAAGGATACGGTGTTCCTCGCGGTATATCGTTTTCGGCATGGCCGCCGCCTAAAGGGAGCGGCCAACAACACTATGTGCATATCCGCATTACCGGAAAAAGCGGTAGAGTGATCTTCTACGACAAAAACCTGCTTCACACCTGTCGCCAGGGAGTAGTACGTTATGTCCATGACTGACCAGGACCTTGAGTGGACAATTCGCCTGGCACGGGCGGACATTGCGCGACGCGATCTGGCAGCGGCGAAGCAAGGCTTGGCTTTGATTGGTTCACAAATGAACGATGGGCGGCCAGAACGTATACAAAAGCAGTTTCGCGAGATGATCCACGAAGGTGCAAGTCTAGAAAAGAAATATGGCAGGGTCAGGGGATACTTGGCGGGCCTTATGATTACGGGTGTACTTGGGCTGGCCTGGTTACTCTTCGTGCGCACGAATCCAGCTGACATAAGCCGCGACCTATTTGAATGTAAGACCACCGTATACAAGACATTGAAAGACGAGCCGATGTATAGCCAGGTGAGCGCCGTTCAGTTATGCATGCAGGGACACGACCACGCACTGGTCGCGAAGTGTTACCCCATGGAAGCTAAGTGCTGGAACTGAATACCTTTTGGCCGATGGTTCCGACCACCGCCGGGACAAGGTAGGATTAGAGCCAAGCTGCTGGGGACGGCAATGGCAATCATTACCTGCCACGAATGCGGTGCGACTGTCAGCACTGAAGCGAAAGCGTGTCCAAAATGCGGTGCCGCACCGAAGCCACCGCGATCCCAATGGAATATACCTGGCATAGTCGTCTCGACCTGACACCCGCCATTAGTCCCGAACGGAGTTAGAGTCCGCCCCAACCAGGAGCGGACCATGAAGGGCAAACGATTCACCGAAGAGCAGATCATCGCGGTGCTTAGGGAGGCGGAGGCCG